>UMDT01060902.1_pt1 | contig 19238 bp, 14 predicted proteins | sample 1964561 | NCBI WGS metagenome assembly UMDT01 (sample SAMEA4836001, study PRJEB28245) | human gut metagenome | biome: gut microbiome; material: fecal sample | place: Denmark | collected 2008
CTCAGAAGCGCCTTTCCGTGGAGCAGCGAAAGCTGTCTCATTGTACAAGAGGTTCCCATCGTTATGAGAAGCAAAAGGCCAAAGTCAACCGCATATCAGAGAAAGTAGCCAATCAGAGAAAAGACTTTTGCCACCAGAAGAGTAGGAAGATAGCCAATTCCTACGCTGCTGTGTGCGTAGAAGACATTGATCTCCACGCAATGGCACAATCTCTGCATTTCGGGAAAGCGGTATCCGACAACGGATTCGGTATGTTCCGCAACTTTCTTAAATACAAATTAGAGGAACAGGGTAAACACTATATCGTTATCGATAAATGGTATCCCTCTACGAAAACCTGTCGTCATTGCGGACATGTCAACCCGGACGTTGCTCTCGGTCAAAAGGAATGGATCTGCCCTTATTGTGGTGTTTCCATCGACCGCGACCACAACGCAGCAATCAATATTCGAGACGAAGGTATTCGTCAATTTTATAGAGAGTACCAAACTGCTTAACCACAACAGTTTGTTCCCTAACCGGTAGGAACACCGGGGTTAGCTCGTTCACTACTGCCTGGATGTTTGGTATCATCCTGTGAGTCAGGTTAACCGAGAAAAGAGACGGCAGCTCAGCTGCTCGAAGCCCGCGACTTCAGTCGTGGGTAGTTCACAAAATGCTTTGCAATAGAAGGAAGGATTCTCAATATATGAGTATCAAATCACTTATAAAATCTGGCTGCATAGCCATGGCTGCAACCTGTTTGTTAATGGGAACGGCGATTGCAGCGAATGAAACTCCCCAAAAGGTAACATCTTCGACACCTGAAGGTGTTACATATGGAGTGGATCAGAAATATAAAGCCCCACCGGACACAAGCCGTTATGCCAATATCAAGACTGCGGCTGGATGTGTTGTACTCCTTGTTTTAATCGGTTCCGTTCCTTTCATCGTTACACGAGCAGGGAAGCGTAAAGAAAAGGACGGCAATTCTGAAAAGAAATATGTAGAGACATCTCATAAGGAAGCAGTACATCGCATTGTTGATACAAATCAGCGCTATCGGGCCTATATCGAACAATCCAATGATAAGGGTTACAACCTCGTTGTCGTTGGCACAAACGGTTATTGGACTGGAAATTTCCCAGATGAGGAACATGCACATCGTTTTGCTTACGAAAACGGCATTGAATTGGATTAAATTCAACTCAAGCAAGCAGAATTTTAACTTTTCCAAGTATATTCCCCGCGAACGCGGGGGTCTTCCCGTGTTCCATAAATGCGCCATCAAGTTCATAAAATATTCCCCGCGAATGCGGGGGTCAACCTACGGTGGCGTGTCCGGGTGCAGGTATGCGAACATTTCCCTGCATATGCAGGGGTCAACCCGCAGCTGTGTTGCTTCATTTGACCACAGGAATATTCCCCGCGAACGCGGGGGTCTTCCTATAATTCGTAATCGCGGTGTCCTCGCGGCTGTATATTCCCCGCGAACGCGGGGGTCTTCCCTGGTATGCATAATGGCAGAACAAGAGTGGAACATATTCCCCGCGAACGCGGGGGTCAACCTTGTGTGGCGTGTCCGGGTGCAGGTATGCGAACATTTCCCTGCATATGCAGGGGTCAACCCGCAGCTGTGCTGCTTCATTTGACCACAGGAATATTCCCCGCGAACGCGGGGGTCATCCCACAGAGCAGAGGTTAGGCACGAAATACACCATATTCCCCGCGAACGCGGGGGTCAACCTTGTGTGGCGTGTCCGGGTGCAGGTATGCGAACATTCCCCCTGCGTAAGCAGGGATGCCCCATTCTCGCAGATATTGGGAATCTCTCCATCCGATTACCCCCTGCGTTGGCAGGGATGTTCCGACGCGCACCTAATTCAAACAATTTACTGCGTTTTGAATTCCCCGTACGCGGGGTTGGCTCTCAGAAACAGATGCCGCTTTCGACGTATCACGCCTTTTCTCTGCTTTCGCAGAGTTGGCTCAAGCGTAAGGAAGAAGGATGCCCAGTTGGGGCGCGACTTGCCCTGCATTGGCAGGGGCCTTTCAATAGGCAATAAGTACACAAATAGTCCCCGCATTGACGGGGTTGAACCGAAAACCAAAACGGCAAGTACAGAAGAGCTTCCCTGCGCAAGCGGGGGGTCCAAAGTGGTTTGCATTTGCCACAGCAATCCCTGCATATGCGGGGAAAATCCACAAAAGCGAGGTGAATTCCTAATGGATAGAGCATATGTTCGACTACCCGCAGAACTGGGTAAAGTCGTTGAGATCTCAGCAGTAGCAGCATCGAAAAGAAAACTCAACCTGCTGCCGTACATATGCCCAGAATGTACGGAGCGATTATATCTGATACAAGCCGGCAACGGTTTCTTCAGAAATCCATTCTTTAGACACCGTAAGAAAAAAGAGTGCATCGTACAGGAATGCAGCGAGAGAGTTTACGCATCACCGGGTATTATGTCTCCCACTCAAAAGGAACATCCCAGAACACCCATTTTCTTGTACAAGAAAAAAGAAGGGTCTTTCGCCTTGGCCGTTGCACTCACAGGGAAGATAAAGAAGAAATTGGCCAAGCAACAATATCGTCAGTTTGTAGAATACCAAATGCTCTGTGGAAATGAGATAAAGGCTCAAGCTCCTATTTCTATATTGCTTAATTCGCCTCAAGCTGATTTTGTAGATCTCCATAACACAGTCCCAAAGAAGGCACAATTTGCATCTTATCTTCGAAAAGAAAACGGTGAGACTCGATCGCTCGAAGAATTTCTGGGACTATCACCGAAGTTGCTCGACACCTTTGCATCAAGCAGTTGTAGTGGTGCCATGTTTCGTATCGTCGCAAATGGAGTATATGAGAAGCTCCCGACGGGCAGCTTTATTACATCGAAACAGAAATATATCATATTAGACAAGATTACAAATCCGACTAAGCGCCTCAATAATAACTTTGAAGCGTATAACGTCAAGGTACAAGAACTTGGTTTGGCGAAATTAAAGGACGCCGATGCAGAATACTCTGTTTGTTCAGTGGAATTCGATTATAGCAAAAATACTCCAGATTACGTGAAAATGGTCGATTACATCACAGAAAGATATGGTGTTATCCTCTGTGATGAGTCTGTTCCGTGGCCCATGTTTAATGATTTGTACTCTCTGGACGATGAGTATGAAGCACTCCCCGCGCAGGATGAAGAGCCTACTCCTGTTATTACAACTGATGTCATGATGCCTTGTATAGGAAAGGCTTATGGCTCAAAAAAATACACGCTCAAATATAGCAAGTATTAAAAGAGAAAAGAGGTTTTACAATGGAAGAACAACTGTCGTTATGCGTAAGTGAATATGATGACAATAATACATTGCTGTGGCGTCGTATTGGCGATTACATCGGCGCAAATAGAGTTTTGTATCCCGTTCAGAGAGGCAGCCAGCCAGAACTTCTTTCTACGGACTTTGTATCTGGTCCTATGGCGGTAAGCATGATTTCGTGGTCATTTGTAAACGGTAAGATTACCGCCTCGGTTACGGCTTCGCAGCAGCCTGTCTATGAAATCTTCACTCCGAAAGAGTTTGAGAATGTCATTCTAGAGGACGAGAAGGCCGTAAAAGGCATTCTGCGTAAGGGATTTACTCTCCCGCTCGCGCTCAAAAACTGTTTCCAGCATGGAGATACTAAGCTCGTGCTCAGCGTTCCTTCTGAAAACGGTGATAATAGGGGCCTTTTACTTACTGATACTCAAAATTGGGAGTATATCGAAGATGGGAGATCCTTCTTCAAAGTAAAAGTCTTTCCCAAACCGGAAGATGGTGTTCGGGCGCTACATGCAATCCCATTGGTTGACTTCTATGGCATTGGCACAGTCTCTTATTGTTATGAACGAAGCACTTCGAAACCGGAACGGATTTTCCTAGCTCAAATGCCAAGACGGACAGGTTCTTTTTGTCCATATGATGCGTCGCAATATGCGCTTATTTTTATGCGTCGTTATCTGGATCAGTCCAAAGCTACTGTTGCTTTACATCAGGACCGCAGCCTAACAAAGAGAGACATTGCCTGCATCATGGACGCAGCAACTAAAGCGGCCGACTCTATCGAAACCGTGGGTTTGGTAGTAGGCGTCTCTGACTCTAAAATCTCGAAAAAGATTGGTGCCGGCATCCAGAAGTATTTGCCCACGCTAACACAGCAAATCCAACATGAGGACGAGACATCAAAAGTAATCTGCGAAACCTTGTGGGAGAACGAAGCTATCAAGTCTTTGTGCATAGACTCGGCAAAAGCCAAATTCGTTGAAGAAATCCAGCAGGCCTGCGCAGAACAGGAGAAGGTCCTTGCGGATATCAAGGCTGACATTGAGAATCAAAAGGCTATTCGAGAAGAATACTCTCTGTTGCAAACCAGGATTACCGAGGCTGAAAATGAACTGGCTCAAAAGCAGCAACTAATCCATGACGCCGAGGTCCAGATGAAGACCACCTTTCAGAAGTACAATTCCGACTTTATGGCATTGGCATCTGCTTCCCTTGGTATTGCTAACCACAGCATGCCTATGTATGTGCCCGGTGAAGAGTCGAAAGACATTTTGGGCGAGGTGGGACGCCAGAAAAAAGAGATGGAGAGTCTTTCAAAGCATCAATGGGAGGCTGAGTGGCTTAAAAGACATCATCTTATGGTCGACGGTGTATATGCTGCGGAAGTGGCTAATATTATTTCGCTTACTCAGGAGAATAGCACTGCGGCCGTGGTTATCCGGGCGGACGAAGATATTTGCGCACAGGATATGCTTGAGAGCATTGAAAAAGCCAACACACATGTTGTACTGGTTGAAGGTGTAGTGGGTTGTGCAAGTGACGCTTTTACGTTGGCATTGCTGCGCAGAACCAATAAGCGGCTCGTTTTATCTGTAGACGATGATCGGACTGTTGATACTATTTCGAATGTCATCAAAAAAGTAGCACCAATCGTAGGGTAACAATCCGTGTTTTTCGATAGATTTTGTATCTTTGCAACATCTTTATGTATTCTCCCCGCATGTGCGGGGGTCAACCCGCGATGCGTCTCTCGAAGCTCGCAGAAAGCTAATTCTCCCCGCATGTGCGGGGGTCAACCCTTCGGCGGTGTCATAAAAGCTTAATATGTGACATTCTCCCCGCATGTGCGGGGGGCAACCCATGGCAACGCAGACCTGGATCGGCAAAGTAGGATTCTCCCCGCATGCGCGGGGGTCAACCCGGCGCTCAGTTCCTCGCATGGCTCAAAAAAAGGATTCTCCCTGCATGCGCGGGGGTCAACCCGTAGAAAAAGTTTTGCTGTAAATATTTTAACAATTCTCCCCGCACGCGCGGGGGTCAACCCATATCTTTTCGCATTTCTCGTTCCGGATGCCGATTCTCCCCACATGCGCGGGGGTCAACCAGCATGGGAATATTGTTTTGCCACCTGCGAATAATTTACCCTGCATGCGCGGGGGTCAACCTGGCAGTTGTAAGATGTCAAAAGGTGTACTTTTATTTTCCCCGCGTGCGCGGGGGTCAACCCGACTTCGTAATTGATGCTTATGCGACTTTTGGATTCTCCCCGCATGCGCGGGGGTCACCCTTTCGCGCGAGTGGCTCTACGAGCCAGTCTATTCACCCTGCATGCGCGGGGGTCAACCCTATAACTAGAGGGACAGGCTTTAGCGTAGAAAATACTCCCCGCATGCGAGGGGGTAACCTGGCAGTTGCAAGATGTCAAAAGGTGTACTTTTATTTTCCCCGCATGCGCGGGGGTCAACCCCGCACCCCCAGTCCTTTCGAAGGGGATATCGGATTCTCCCCGCATGCGCGGGGGTCAACCTGATTTCGTAGTCAATGCTTACACAACTTTGTTTTTTCCCCTGCATATGCAGGGATGTAGCTTCTTTACTACACAAAAATGCTTGGAGGAAATCACATGAGCGCTTCTGTCAGCAGACCACAAATCACAGCGAGGATATCCGATTTGGTTAAAAAGCATATAGACCCCAATAATGACCCTCGTATTTACTGGGCGAAAGAGGTTACGTTCGATTACGCCTCTGAACACTCGATACGCGTAGATTTTATGAGGTACAAGCCTGTAAACAACTCTGTTTCTGGTATCGAAAAGGGGGATTTCTATTGCTACGAGGTGAAATCATCCGAGGAAGACTTTCATTCGAAGAATGGTCATAATTTCATCGGGGATTTTAACTACTACGTTATGCCCGAGGATGTTTACGAGAATGTCAAGAAACTCATCCCGTGGGATGTTGGCGTCTACGTTCCGGACGACTCGAGTTTACACTGCGTCAAGAAAGCCAGAAGAAAGAACCGAACACGGCCTATAAGCGTTATGCTGTTAATGATGTGGCGTTCATCACGTCGAGAGATAGTTTCTATTCGCAGGCAGGAACGTGAGAAACAAATCGATAAGGAATTAGACGATGCTTTCGAAAAGGAGAGTGATGCAATTTGATGGCATTGGCAGACGAAAGGGCAATCTACGGAAGGTGTCGTGGCTTTACACCCAGTGAGGAAGACTCCTTCTGCTACGCAGGATATACAGCTCGTAAAATCATTTCTACCTTAAAGTGTTCGAATGCACTGGCATATGATCTGCTCGAGGAAATGGTCTCGGATGAGGAAAAATCCAAACTAATCTCCGTATGTCTGTACACTTTTGAGCAGATCAATAAATCAGGTATCCGGTATGCAGATTTTATAGTTCGGTACACAGGTATGGACCAAGATACGAGAAAAGCCACGATGTCGTACTGTAACGCCTACTCTGCAGGGTGGTGCTTAACGATCCGCAATGAAACAGGGAAGGGCTGGGCAGAAAAATATTACTTCGCTACAGAAAGACAAATCATTGACTTTATCTTCTACGATGTATTAAGGCCCACAATAGATGCTCCTGCGGTATTGAGGGATAGGTATGTTTCCAATGTCTTTTATTCGAAAGCGCCAGCAACACGACCTACGATTTATACCTTTCACGATGTGGATGCCGTTAACGAATTCATAGAAGACTATGAATTCGAGACCATCCAGATTATTGAGATCTTCTCCACCCAGGATGAGCGAGACTATTTCATCCGAACGAATTGCAACTTGCTACATCGGGTAAAAGTGCATTCCGTATTTAATCAAATAGATGCGAACAATATTATTGACGGCGTAGTTAATGCTTACTTTCACTCGGCTGAATATATCGTTCTGTTCTGTGAAAAGCGACCTTCGTTGCTTCCAAGTATCGCACAGGCTATTTCTGACACCATGGGTGCTGCTTATAACGGGGAAGACGAAATCATGGATGAGCTGGTCACCGATACCATGGCACTGCAAATTAAAAAGATGTACGCTAATCTACGAGTATTTTCGTTCCGTGCCATTTTCCCGTATACGAAATACCCTGTTATTTCGAGCCAAGAAGGCATCCCCGTCACTCAGTTGCGAAATATGGTAACCTATTGTAAAGAGCATTATTTCCAAGATTGTGTAGGCACTCAGTTCGATAAAGCACGGCTTCTGGGAGTAGCAACCAACTGCCTCCGAAAATTTAAGTTGGATGCGGACGTCATGAAAAAGGCGCGAGCTGACTTCAATTTTGTGGAGTATCTTCAGTCGGAGGCGAGAACTCCTTTGACCGGATACGGGAAGAAGCAAGCATTCGAGAAACAAGGTATTCTTTATGGGCAATCCACAAAGATTTATTGTGGTTCGAAAGGAGCGTTCCTTGCAATCCACCGAGGTGAACTACCGGAGGAGCTGCCTGATACAATTTGCTATGAGGTTACAGACTCTTGTATGTGGGTTACTCGTATATCTGACTCTCAAGGATACCCCATAGAAGAATATCATTTCGAGAGTGGTTGGCGGGGTGACGATTTCATTGGCAAGAACACAACCGACCCAACAGTGTTGAAACCGGCCAAGTGGCTGCGTGAAACGAATGTTATCACAACACATGCATCGCCCAAGCCGATGGAGATAGTGACCATTCGAACCTGCAAGGAACTGAATGAGTTTCTTGTCAAAAATGAGGATAAGACAATCTTCTTAACTGAAATCTATTCGCAGCTCGCAAAGAGTAGAGGCCGCATTGTTAAGCCAAACGGCGCTACATACTGCTGTATAGCGACCGATAAGCCATTCTGCTCAAAGCATGCAGATACGATTGCTCGTTTCCTCTTAAAGGCGCACATGCACTCGGCAGATTATTTCGTACTGTACACGCCGCATAAGCAAAAGGTGGTTAATAGCATTGCTCAGAGTATATGCGATACCATGCATGTGGCCGGAGATTACAAATACGCTCCTGAACTCAAATTGATTATGGATTTCAGTTTACAAACCATGGCTCGACGCCTCAGTTTGTATGCGAACCATGTTTCCGGTGAGGGGAAAGAAGTTCCTGTTTACTTACAAAGAGCCCTTACCGTCTGCAAGCACCGCTATTTCGTGCCGTGCTTTGGCTGCTTTGCGCTGGATGACAACAACGCAGAAGAAATTGTTACAATGCTCCGGAAGTATGCGCCGCATTTGCTGCCGGGTGACACAGCGAAACATGGTGAGGAGGCATAGCCTGTGATCATGTATTACACTTGGTTATGCTCATTCATTCCGATGCTCACAGCTTTGGTTATCCGAATTTCCTGCATTGAAGTAAAGAACGGAGATCTGTATTTTTCAACTCGCACGGTCTGCAAAACTCGAGCGCGTATGGCAAGTGTGTGTTTCTTGCCTATATGGATTGTGAATGTTGGTTTGGCGACATTTGCATGCAGAGAACTATACAGCGTGGGGCTGACACAAACCCAGACATTCTCCATTTCGAGTATATGCTGCGTTCCATTTGCGCTTTGGGTATTCGTATGTAAGCCACCGACTCTGAAGAATGCAAGTAGAAGTCTGGGTTATCTGGCAGCCATGATTGCAATGCTGTATCTACTGTCCGCGTCCTTATCGGATATCTTTGAGCAAGTAGTATTGCTGTGATCTTCGGGAAAGAAAAAAGAATGTCCAACTTGGACATTCACTAATTCGTTGATTTTGTTCCTTTGGGACAGAAAGTGAGGATACATTTATGAGAAACGGTTTATCTGACAAAGAAGTTGAGCAGAGCCGAAAACAGCATGGCTCAAACTCGCTTACGCAAATTCCACCTGATCCGTTATGGAAAAAGGTCCTTGAGGGTTTCAAGGACCCGATGATCATGATCCTTATGGTCGCTCTGGTGGTGCAGGTCATTCTTTGCTGTATGGGACAAGCAGAATGGTTTGAGCCGGTTGGCATTCTGATTGCTATTCTGGTGGCCAACGGAGTTGCTTCTGTCAGTGAAAGTAAGCAGGAAGGAAAAGCCTCTGCACTGAAAGCAGCCGAAAACGCCAAGGAGATGGCTAAGGTTATCCGCAATGGAGAACTGAAAGAGATCCATGTAGACGAAGTAGTCGTTGGCGACATTGTTTATCTCCAAGCGGGTGATAAGATCCCAGCAGATGGCGAAGTTGTTGAGGGCTCTCTAAAAATCGATCAGGCCGCATTAAACGGTGAGACCGAAGAAGCGGAAAAGATCCCTTGCACCGGAACTGAGTCCTATGACATCAAGGACCTGCTGAACAAATACTATATCTACCGTGGCACAGTTGTCTGCGGCGGAGAAGGTTATATGCAGGTTAAGGTTGTCGGCGATAAGACCCTTTTCGGCGAGCTGGCACTGGAGGTACAGGAAGACACTCGTGCAACCCCACTTCAGGTAAAGCTCGGCAAACTGGCGCAGCAGATCTCGAAGTTTGGTTATATCGGTGCAATCGCTATTGTTCTCGGTATTCTGATTAAGACGTTTGTAACTGGCGATATCCCTAGCTCCGTCTATGATTGGGTTCGACTGCTGATTGATGCTATCACGGTAGCTGTTACCGTGATTGTCTGTGCAGTGCCGGAAGGCTTGCCGATGCTGACATCCATCCTCCTGTCATTCCAATCTCTCAAGATGGCAAAGGACAACGTTCTCGTACGTAAGATCAATGGCCTTGAGACAGCTGGCAGCCTTAACATCCTTTTTAGCGATAAGACCGGCACTATTACGAGCGGCAAGCTCTCGGTCGTTGAGATTTCTGCTGGTGACCTTAAACACTTCACATCTCTGTCCAGCGTATCTCATATTTATGCGAATGCCATCGCAACCGGTATTGGCATTAACAATAGTGCAAGCGCTGCACATGATGGCACTGTTATCGGCGGTAACTCCACCGATCGTGCACTTATGGCATATCTGGTAGATGAGAAAATGGCACAGAACTTGGATAAGAGCTGTGTTGCAAAGTTCAACGCATTTGACTCTGCAAAAAAGTATTCCAGCGTTGTAGTTGAAGCCGACGACAAGAAGATGACCTTTATCAAAGGTGCTCCGGAAAAAATCATCGCTCGCTGCACAAAGTTTATGGATACACAGGGCAAGATTAAGCCCTTTGAAGACCATGCTGCAATGGACTTCTACATGGACAAACAGGCATCCCGCTCGATGCGTATGCTTGCTGTAGCTTGTATCGAAGGAGACTCGGATGAAGGCGATCTGACACTGTTATGTGTACTCAGTATCCGCGACAATGTTCGCCCAGAAGCGGCTGCTGCTATCAAGGAAGTCCAGGCGGCCGGGGTGCAGGTTGTAATGGTTACCGGTGACCGTAAAGAAACTGCTGTAGCTATTGCAAAGGAAGCTGGTCTCCTCACTTCGGATGAACATATTGCCATTACCTCCGCTGAAATGGCAGAGAAGACTGATGACGAACTGAAAGCCATGATGCCTAATCTCCGTGTTGTAGCCCGCGCACTTCCTACAGACAAGAGCCGACTGGTTCGCATCGCTCAGGAGCTTGATTACGTAGTAGGTATGACTGGTGATGGCGTAAACGATTCTCCGGCCCTGAAAAAGGCTGATGTTGGTTTTGCAATGGGCAGTGGCACCGAAGTTGCCAAGGACGCAGGTGATATTACCATTCTGGATGATAATTTCTCTTCTATCGAAAAGGCAATCTTGTACGGTCGCACCATGTTTAAGAGTATCCGTAAATTCCTGATCTTTCAGCTTACAGTAAACGTCGCAGCGGTTCTGACCTGTTTTGTGGGCCCACTGCTGGGCGAAAAGGTTGTACTGACGGTTATTCAGCTGCTGCTTATCAACCTGGCTATGGATACACTGGCGGCCATTGCATTCGGCAGTGAGCCGGCGCTCAAGGAGTTTATGAAGGATAAGCCGGTACCGCGTTCGGAGAGTATTGTAACCAAGCAGATGCTCATTCGAGTTTGTGTAAGCGCAGCGTACATCACGGGTATTTGTCTGTCGATCCTGTTCTTGCCGGCTGTGCGCAATCTGTTTGGCCTTGTGGATGTGACATATCTCAAGTCTGCACTGTTTGCAACCTTCATGATGGCGATTACCTTCAATGGCTTTAACGCACGTACAGACCATTTTAATCCATTTGAGAATATTGGACGCAACAAGAATTTCCTGCTGGTCATGGGGGCCATCTTGGTTATGCAGTTTATCTTCGTCACTTTTGGCGGAGAGGCACTCAGCGTCGAACGCCTGAGCCTGCATTCTTGGCTGATTTGTGCAGTTCTTGCATTTATAGTTATCCCCATTAACATGGTTCTGAAAGCAATTATGCATAAAAAATAACATTTTTGAGTATTTACCCCGCATGCGCGGGGATCAACCTCTAAAATTAAAAGTTCAAGACCTCTATCAGAGATTTCCCCCGCATGCGCGGGGATCAACCCGCAGTTGTGGCAAGGCGGCCGGTATCTTTTGCATTTACCCCGCATGCGCGGGGATCAACCTATGCAGATCCTCGGCGATGGTTTTGTTCTCAAATTTACCCCGCATGCGCGGGGATCAACCCAATTCGATATGCCTCCGGCTCGCAGAGCATCGATTTACCCCGCATGCGCGGGGATCAACCCGCATCTGGGACAGATCGTGCTGATATGCCTGCATTTACCCCGCATGCGCGGGGATCAACCCAAATTGTAAAATTGCACCCATTTCGAGTGCAAATTTACCCCGCATGCGCGGGGATCAGCCCAATCTTGCAGATGACGCTGCGGCTATCGCTCCATTTACCCCGCGTGCGCGGGGATCAACCCGGTTATACTTTCGTGTTAGATCACTGGTGTGAATTTACCCCGCATGCGCGGGGATCATCCCTGGGATCAGTAACATAAGGATTATCAAGCTTTATTTACCCCGCATGCGCGGGGATTAACCCAACTTGGAACCAAAGAGGGATTGTCAAGAGAAATTCACCCCGCATGTGCGGGGATCAACCTATCACTATTTGATTTAGTTTGCAACTTTAATTCGCCCCGCATACGCGGGGATCAACCCAGGGTGACGGTGATGGTGGCGTCCTTTTTTGCATTTATCCCGCATGCGCGGGGATCACCCCCACAAATGGTTGTTCGGTTTAAAGAAAATACATTTACCCCGCGTGCGCGGGGATCAACCCGAGAAAACGAAAAATGGCAAACTAACCGTTTTATTTACCCCGCGTGCGCGGGGATCAACCCGTGCTCCATAAAGGAACCATCGAACTCGTAAAATTTACCCCGCGTGCGCGGGGATCAACCATGATGCTTTCGCAGCGGGAATGTTAAAGGTTGCACAAAAATTCTGTTGGTGATATAATACCAATATACACTGAATAACAAAACGTGCAATGCTGAGGAAGGAGAAACGTCATGGACTCAAATATACATGTAAGCGAGTTTGATACCTTCTTCGTTCCAAACCGAACTACCACGCAATTTTTGCGCGTTATTTCCTTTAATCCAGAAGTTCAGGCTTCCATAAAAAAATATTATATGGAAGCTGTTCACGCTGGTGTAGTTATAGAAGGGGAATTGCAAAATCCCACACCGCAACAGTTGACGTATTATAACGAGATAATGCCTTCTGGTTTTAAACTGGATGTTGGTTTTATATCGGACAGTCTTCGTGTATGGCTTCCTCGTATGAACTCAACTCCGCGCACGCGAATGTCAGAGGCCATATATGATGTGCTTACTGGCCTGCGAAAAAAAGGAAAGACCGAGAGTATCCTGCAAAACGCATATATCAAAATTATGTGTTGGCTTTATTATAAGTTCGAGCGCATTTCAAACCGAATTGGGTCTACGGTTCCCCCAAAGATATTGTGTGAAGCAACACCGGGTATGTATCAGTTAGCTCTGCTCTCAGTTTTACACAAAGCCGGCTGCGATATAGTCTGGCTGATGTATGCCGGGGATAGTGAGTATCTGAAATATGATCCCGCGTCCAAACTTTCTACTTTAGCAGTTCCAACATGTACAGACCGTTTTCCGGAGAATTTCTCCCTCAAATCCCTGCGTCAAGAAGTGCAGGCAGAGGAACAGAAGCGACTCTTATACGGAGCCCCTGCTTCGTGGAATGTCTGTTCGAATACATGGATCGCGGATGATACTCCGTGGATAGAAGTTATAAAGACACAGGCTATCGATAGAAACGCGCAGCCCCAAGAAATCCATAGCTGCGCGTTCCAGATCTGCGGAGTTGATGATAAGAAAACATATGTCCCTGATCTATATCAGATGTATGCCACTATCAAATCGTCGGGCAGACGTATTGTTGTACTTGATAAGGCCCCTGAAATTTCAGTGGAAGCTATCAATGCAATTCGACGTGATAAGTATCAGACGAAAGAGCAGATGATATCTTCTTTAGTAGGGAACTTCAGAAGTTCTAATCATGAACTTCAGTCCCTAATGAGAAAAGCGTTTGTAGATACCTTAACTTCTCCTGAGATGGTTTCAACATCAATGGAAAAACTCACAGGTATTGCGGTATACCTTATTTGTTGGATGCAGAAGTATCAATCGCCGCTTTTCGATGGATGGAAACCGCCAGAGGTTCCGTGTCTGGTTCGTATGGGTGAAAGTAAGGACCAGAAAGAACAGCTATTCTATGAAATGCTTTGCAGACTTCCTGTGGATGTTCTTCTCTTAACGCCCCACGCAACAGAAGCGAATTATTTTGGTCAAGGGATAAAGGTCATTTCGTATAAAAACACCTTGCCTATAACACGCTTTCCCAAGGACGCGGCGGATGTTCAGTCTGGCACTGTTGCATACCACGCCGAGCGAGATCTGGATACTCTGCTATATCAAGGTACAGGCCTGTACCGGAACCAGCAATATTCAAAAGCACGCTCGATAGTATTGCAGACTACCTATGAGGAAATTCCTATTCTGTGGGATCAGGAGTTGAATTTCCGGCCGAATTTCACGGTAGAGGGAGACGTCGTTATTCTGCCTACAATCTTTGCGAAGGTTTCTGGCGTTAAGGATGGAGATGTCGCAGCGTACTGGGCTTCTATCAAGCAGCTCGTTACGCCGGATACCCTTTTTATCGAGCGGGTTCCTTTTATCCGCCGAGAAGATGATAATCCTATCAAACCATGTGCCACTCATTTTTGGAGGAACAACCGTTTGCAGAGGACTGCTATTAAGCAGAATCCGGTATACCAGTACCGCTTCTTACGAGAGCCGATACAGGATTATATACTGGATAATCTGGAGCAGTTTATTGTCAGCAAACTGGTCAGAGGCACTTTCGAGACCGGGTCAGAGTATATTATTCTCTCCACGGTTCTCAATTTCAAAAAAGAAATACTGCAGCTTCTGAATAAATTCGATTTTACAAAGAGAAATCCAAAAATCATTTATGCAGTAACAGGGGAAAATGGCTTGTCCTTAGAGGATGCTATCATGACCGCGTTTCTCAATCGTCTTGGTTTTGATGTATTGGTCTTTGCTCCAACGGGCTACCAGTGCTTCGAACAATACTTTAATTCGCCTATTTGCGAAGAACATCAGATAGGGGAGTACATGTATAACCTTGTCTCTCCGAAGATGTCCGAAATCCCTCTTGCGGCCAATAAAGGCTGGCGAGAAAGACTCAAAAATTTCGTAGAAAGGATCTGATCAGTTTGGCAATAGATTTCACGAAACCGAATCAGCAGGATACCATCGCAGTTACGCAACAGCCCGGTACGGATATGGTAGTTAAGGAGTACGATATTGCTGCGGATCGTCAGCAGATGACTCAGGAGCTCGCTAAGAGTCCAGAGGTAGACGCGCTGCTTAACACTATCGAAATCAATAATATGGATACTATTGTATCGTTCGGTGCGGAAGCAGCTGATGAAATTTCCAAGGCATCGGATGTTGTGCTTAACAGCGTCAATATGTCTCAATTGGATGACTCCAATGAGCTTCTGAATACGCTGGCTAAGGTAATGTCCAAATTTGACATTGAGGAGATTAAGGAAAAACCGGGACTTTTCGGCGCCTTTTTCAACAATCTGCGTAAGCAGTTGGATAAGATTATGGCCAAGTACAATACGATGGGCAACGAAGTAGATAAGATCTACGTTCAGCTCAAGCAGTACGAGTCCGAGATTAAACAAGCAAACCATCGTCTCGACCAGATGTTTGAGGCTAATGTGAACTACTACCATGACCTCGTGAAGTACATTCTTGCTGGTGAACTTGGCTGCGAGCAAATCCGCAGCTATATCAAAGAGAGAGAAGAAGCCCTTGCTTCCACCGGGGATAATTCTATTCAGTTTGAACTGACCAATCTGAATAATGCCCTGATGATTCTTGAGCAGCGCACGCAGGATCTGCGTATTTCAGAGAACGTGGCTATGCAGTCTATCCCTATGATTAAGACGATGGAGTTCAGCAATCTCAATCTGGTCCGCAAGATCAACTCTGCGTTTATCATTACGCTGCCGGTATTCAAGCAGGCACTTGCTCAGGCAGTTATGTTGAAGCGTCAGCGTTTGCAGGCAGAGTCTATGGCTGCTCTTGACGCAAAAACCAACGAGATGCTGATCAAGAACGCAAAGAACACTGTCGCTCAGTCCAAGATCACTGCACAGCTGGCGTCCGGCAGCTCTATTAAGGTAGAGACCTTGGAGACCACCTGGAGAACGATTATGAATGGCATTGAAGAGACCAAGGCTATTCAAGAGAATGCTCGCAAGCAGCGCGAAGAGGATAAGAAGCGGCTGGCCGTCCTCAAAGATGAGTTCGAGAACTATCAGGGCTCAAAAAAGTTAAACCAAGCTCAGGAGTAGGAGTCGATATACCAATGGGGAAAAGTGAAAATGTTTGCGTTTTCGAAGATACAGAGAAAACATGCAAGGACATACCGTATTTGAGTTTGGCGATTAAGCAGTCTCGCAAGATGCAGGATATATTTTGGGGGAGACTCCCGATCCCGCATACAAAAGTTTGCGATGGTACTCCAGCGCAGATCATTGTGAGTCGGAAACGCACGTTGGAGGCGGCTAAGGCATATACGGGCAAGAAGGTCTGTGTACTTAATTTCGCGTCTGCAACCAATCCGGGCGGCGGCGTTACTCGTGGATCGTCGGCGCAGGAAGAGGCGATTTGCCGGTGCTCCACGTTGTATCCTTGCCTGAACAATGCTAAGATGTGGAATGCCTTTTATGTACCGCATCGCCATGAGCGAAATCCGTTGCACAATGACGATTGCATTTACACACCGGGCGTTGTCGTTTTCAAGACGGATGACGATGTTCCCAAGCATATGCCGGAAAGCCAGTGGTATTGCGTCGATGTGCTTACCTGCGCAGCACCGAATTTGAGGAACATCCCGACAAATGCCATGAACTCGAGTGACGGCTCACATTCGATTTCTATTTCGAATAAGGATCTGCAGAAGCTGCATGAGAAGCGCATCGAGCGCGTATTCCAGATTGCAATGGCAAAGGGAGCAGAAGTGCTTATCCTTGGAGCGTTTGGCTGCGGTGCGTTCCGCAATCCTCCGGAAGTGGTCGCGGCCGCGATGAAGACCATTGTACAGCGGTATCGTTACGCTTTCGATACCATTGAGTTTGCAGTATACTGTCCGCCACGCCGGGATCAGAACTATCATGTTTTTAATCGGGTTTTAAAGGAGCTGTGAAAGGCTTCGGCCTGATGAATATTTTACTTAAGAGTTGGAAGGAGAAAACAAATTATGCCTATCAATCTTAGCAAGGGACAGAAAATCAGCTTATCTAAGGAAGCTCCGGGTCTGAAAAAGATCATGGTTGGCCTCGGATGGGATACCAACAAGTACGACGGCGGACAGGATTTCGATCTTGATGCCTCTGCTTTTCTCGCTGGCGCAAACGGCAAGTGCACGAGCGATCAGGATTTCGTGTTTTATGGCAATCTGGAACACCCAAGCGGCTCCGTAAAGCATATGGGTGACAATCGCACCGGCGATGGCGAGGGTGACGATGAGCAGATTTTTATTGATCTGTCTGCAATTCCGGCAAACATCGAAAAGGTTGCTTTCACGGTTACCATTTATGATGCTGACAAGCGCCGTCAGAACTTTGGCCAGGTTTGCAACGCATACTGCCGTATCGTCAACGATGAGACCGGCGAGGAGATCATTCGCTATGATCTGGGCGAGGACTTCTCGATTGAAACTGCAATGGTCGTCGGCGAGATCTACCGCCACAATAACGAGTGGAAGTTCAACGCCATCGGCAGCGGCTTCTCTGGTGGCTTAGCTGCCCTGTGCGCACAGTACGGTATCGACGCTGAGTAAACCCTTTTGTGTATGGCCGCGAGCGGGTACGAGAGCTCTACGCGCCCGCTCGCAGTTTTAAGGAGGAAACACAAATGTCCGTTAAATTACAGAAGGGGCAGCGCATTAGTCTGTCCAAAGAAAATCAGGGCTTATCCAAAATCATGGTTGGCCTCGGCTGGGATGAAGTAAAGCAGACCGGCGGCTTCTTCTCCGGTCTCTTTAAGGCGCAAGACATTGACTGCGATGCTTTCGCGCTGCTGTTGAAAGATGGTAAGCTTAAGTCTAGGCAGGATATTGTTTTCTTCAACCATCTTGAACATGCCACCGGTGCTGTAAAGCACATGGGCGATAACCTTACTGGTGCAGGGGAAGGCGATGATGAACAGATCTTCATTGACCTGGACCGCGTGCCGGCAGAGTATACCTCTATTGTATTGGCGGTAAATATCTACCAGGCATATGATCGCCATCAGCATTTCGGTATGATTGAGAACGCCTTCATCCGGCTGGTCGATGCTCTTACAAACAATGAGATGTGCATTTACAACCTCTCCGAGAACTACAACAATAAGACCGCCATGCTGTTTGGCGAAGTCTATCGCAAGAATGGCGAATGGAAGTTCCGAGCTATTGGAGAAGGATCTGGCGAAAGCTCGATTACTGAGTTTGCAAAACGGTTCGAATAAAAAACAATCAATCATCTATCTGCCGTGATACGGTGATTGTTGAGTATATTTTCACACGTTACACAACAACCAAAGGATTCGCGCAAGCGAATCCTTTGGTTTACGGAATTGTTTGTCGAAAGGAAGGTTGAGGAGTCCCGTAATCGCCCCCTTGCAGGTACGGTGTACCCGGCTTTGTGGGTGGATGCACTGTACGAAAAAGTTCAAGTAGATGGAAGAATTGTCAGCATGACGGTGCTTATCTATTCTTGTCTATGTGCCGCAGAAAGAGAAGAAATCCTTCACTGAGACACCCAGGAAAATCTAGCTGGCGCCTACGGCTGAGTTCGCCAGAAAGTGCGCATATGATGTGATCGTCTCCTATGCCAAGCGCTTTCCGAAAGCGGTTCAGTGTCTTGAAGACGGATTGGAAGATTCTCTGGCTTTTTATATTTCCAATGCTGGATGCGCGAAAAATCTCATGTTCGCCTAGTGACAGCGTATCGCATGGAATACGCCGAGGACTGTTCTGTTTCCAGAGCCTACATAAGCCATGAATCCTTTGCGGTCATACTGACCACCGTAGCTTAACTTCATTTTTTAGGAGCCCTTTTTGCGGACTTTACTTGACGCGGTCTTCAAATAATCGAAAATCAATTTTGAAAGGATATTTAACAATGAGATTAAAAGAGTTTATCACCCGTTCTGGTGGCGTGATTACTGCCATTGCTCTGCTTGGGTCGATGATGTCGATGGCGGGGGCGGTGGACCCTAACCCGGACCCTAACCCTAACCCAGGCCCGGAAGCCCCGGAACCTCTACCAAATCGAATAACGGTAACCTGTTATAATTGCTCATCTCCAGAAGGGAGTTCACACTCTCACCTTTTTTCAAGAAAATCGCTAACTCCCGTATCCGTTGAGTCCGTCTATGGTGTACATGAT
>UMDT01064990.1_pt1 | contig 18642 bp, 18 predicted proteins | sample 1964561 | NCBI WGS metagenome assembly UMDT01 (sample SAMEA4836001, study PRJEB28245) | human gut metagenome | biome: gut microbiome; material: fecal sample | place: Denmark | collected 2008
TAAATGTCCCAGATGAAGAAGTCTACGATATTACTGACCAGATCACAAGGAGGGAATTCAGTATGATGTTTGACAACTTTCAGGCTTATGATGTTCAGGAGGCAAGACGCATCAGCCGAGAGGAGGGACGCCTTGAAGGCAAAATCGAGGGAGAAACTCTTTATTTAATCAAACAGATTATTAAACGAATTGAATTACAATACTCCGTTTCTCAAATAGCTGAATCTTTAATTGAACCTTTAGAACTTATTCAGCCTATCTATGACCTTGCTATAAAACAGGCGCCTGACTACGATGCGGAAAGTATTTTAGATGCTTTAAATAATTCAGACTTTTCCGCCCATTAACATATCAATAAAAAGAAAGCTGGGAGATAGCATTTTGCTTTCTCCCTGTTACATAATCCATGACTCTCTATCTTATCTGTCTCCGAAACTCCCGGCATACCAAAGTCTGTAAATGGATGTTTTTCCATAAAACCTAACAATGATTCTACTGACGACAATCCAAGGTCTAATTGTTTTAATTCTTCTATTGCATCATCGAACTCATATGTTACTTCATCATCCTTAATGTACTGTTCCAGTTTTTTTATGACATTTTCCATCTCTACATGCATCTTATCTAGTTTCCCTTTTCTTTTAATTTCAATAGTTTTTCAACATCTTCCAAAATTCTTCAAAGTTCTCTGCAATCCAGTATACATTTCCTTCATCATTTGATTCTTTTTTAACTTTTCCAAATGATTCCATTTTTCTTCTCCTAAAATAAATCCAGCATATTATCCAGATATATTTCTTCCCTGACATGTAATTGGTACTCCGGCTTTGTCATATAATAAAGCAAAAATTCCAAAATCAAAGCACTTCCGAGGCTCCGTCCTTCGATTTTAAAATTTGAAAATCCCATTGGCAGATAGATATTTTGAATAGCATCAATTCCGATAAACCCTGGATTAGTCATTGCCTTTGAGAAACGGTATCCGTGATTAATATTCGGCGCAGTACAATAATGCTCTAGAAAGTTTTCTCCCAGATTCTTACGGCTGACTGCTTCGTAACAGCGTTTTCTGTCCTTACAGCCAAACCAGCAGCATTCATTACACAAAAATTCCACTTTATCTTTTTGCATCTGGGACAACGTATTTAACTTGTCGAAAGATTTATTCAACCTAAAATCCGGTACAACATACTGAAAATCTTTTCGATTCACTTCATTCAAGAACTGTTCAAAATCTGTCAACACTTTCGTTGTTGACGAGACAAAATACAGCCCAGGATAATTCTTTTTCAAATATTCCAGCAACAAATCTGAATAAACAATTATCCCGTTTTTCTTTACTTTAGTCTCTTTATTTTCCACATTCTTTTTAAATACTGCACAAAGTTCATTACACCTTTTATCTGACAAATGTTCCTCTCTAAGTAATGAATTGCTAAATGTCAGACGGGATGAAATCCCATATTCCTGCATCAATTCCAGAACCTCTTCCGGCTCCTGCTCTCCAAATCCGGCACGGCCGCCACCCCAGATACAATCCGCCGGGGCTCCGTAAATTGAGCCAATCTCACACCAGTCATAAAAATATTCTCGATGTTTGCGAAATAAAGGCAAAAATTCACAGTACAATTCATAAAATTCGAATAGCCCCGGAAGATGGTAGTATGCTATACTTTTCTTTGTATTATACATTTTTTCCCAGATTCTCCAGCTTCTGAATTGCATCTACATCTTTTGCAAGTTCATCTCTTGCATTTGCGTAATAACATTTCCCTTCCTGGCACTTCCATTAATAATCACGATTTTCATAATATCTCTACCTCTTAATAATAGCATTTTAATTAATAGTACTTTTTAATTGATCTGCCAGCTCAATTAATTTTATTGCTTTAGGATTTGTAATCCTTGTATCTTTTATCAACTCATATACTTCCATTGAATACCCCATTTCTGCAATTAGCTTTGCAGTTGGATAAGACATAATCATTGTATCAGAAAATGTTTCCGCTGACTTGTCCAAAATTCTATGAATTGTTTCTTCTTTAGATATAAAATTATCAAACCATTTTTCAATATGTCCCAAAATGGTCTGCAAACTTTCCATTAGACTTTCCATGTCGGTGTCATTTTCTATAATCCACCATTCTTCATTCTCTTCTGACTTCACTCTTTTTCTAATCTGGCAGTCATATTCTTTAAATTTACGATTTGATAGTACATCGCCTTTTTCAAAATACACACCTATGTTAATGGTGAACATACAACATTGTGCTGTATTATTTTTATTTCTCTGAATATTGACGATCTGAGCTAATCCGTCAGGACGAAACAACCTGTAATCAGATGCTTCTTTTCTATATCCCAGAGGTTTCAAAATAGCATATAATTTTTTCAATAATTCTTTATATTTTTCTTCCATAAGCCTCATTCCTCATAATAGCTCATTGCACTCTCGTACAACTTCCGGCATTGTTCTTTATCTCCATATGACAGACAATCATCAGCATAATCCAAAACACAAAATGGTTCTTCACGTTCTATTAATTCAGGCAATAATTTATATAAAGCCCTCATATTTCTGACGAAATCATTTAACTCACTTTCTTCATAAATATTTCTGAGTTCTTTCATAAGATATTTTCCAAATAAATTTTGCTTTAGAGAATAAGCATTCATTATAGACAATGTATGCAGAATTGCATCTTTTTGCTGCATTCCTTCTAATTCCAGATAGTCGTTATTCTTCTGATTTTCTAAAAATAATTTATCAAGGGCTTTATTATATTCCTTATTAAAATCATATCCGACACTACATAAAATAGCATAAACAGCTAATTCTTCCACTCAATTTACTCCTTACAAAGCTTCAAAATGATACCTTGGTTTTCCGACGCTCTTCTTTCCATATTCAATCGCCTCAGTCGGACAATAACAGATGCATGCCATGCAATGCGTACAATTTTTACTCCAGACAGGTTTCTCCTGTTCCAGGTGAATATTATTAAGCGGACACTTTTTTACGCATTGTCCGCAACCGATACAGGAATCATTTACCTGAAATGCGTTGGCTTTCACAAAAAATTTATAGAAAATAGGATTTACCGATCCACTCATAAAACGGTCATATAGATTATTACGTGGCAAGCAAAATTCTTTTCCATTTCTGATATATGCAATGACTTTTTCAATATCAGGTTCGGCTTTTGCTACAATTTTCCGTGCTTCTTCTGCTTCCGGTGCATCGAACATGGCAATATAATTCTCCGGCATGAGAATCTGTGATGTTCCCATATATTGAAGTTTCTTTTGTTCTGAAAGCTCCCGATTGTAGTTTGCTGCATTTCCTATCTCACTGCCACAATTCATAACAAACCAGATACGTTTTCCACCAATGAATTCCGTTTTATCAATCCACTCTGATACAATTCTTGGAATACGCCAGGCATAAGTCGGTGTCACAATAATCACATCTCTGCCAGTCTGCAATGGCGATGTATCATTTTCTTTTATTTTCATGTTTAAATCTACTGCATTTTCCTGTATTGCCACGGCAATCCGTTTTGCAATATATTTACTGTTTCCTGTTCCTGAAAAATAAAGAACCAAAATATAGCTCCTCCAAATCCTGATATTTTGTAACTATTTTAACTTCATATACAGAAGTGGATATGGATTTCCTTCCTCATCGCGCTCTGTCCTTTTATACGTCTCAAAACCTAAATGTTCATTAAAAACGGACTGTTCTCTGGCTTCCAGCCAAATGTTTCATATGCCCAGATTGTTTCCCTCTCTGCTTGTCCATATTCTGATTTTTCCATAACATCATACTGATACTTCACATCAAAATCTCCCGTATTTTTTACAGAAAGACTAAGCTGCTCCCATGGTTTATAATCATTTTTCATAAAGCACTCATAAATCTGAAGCAAAATCGTATCCATAGCATTTATACACTGATCACTAACAGCTGCAAAATCAAGACCTTTTACATAATTTCCAGAATCCGCTTCTTTTACATAAAAAGTGGACGACCAGCTTTTCTTTCCATTCTCTACTTCTCCCAGATAATGAAATTCTTCCCAATTCTTTGGACATGTTGATGCAATAAGATTAGCAAGCTTATTATACAATTCTGCCAGTTCATTTTCTATATCATTGTCCGTGTTCAATCCGTAATTCTTTCTACTGATATTTACAATCGGCATAATATCATCATCACTGAATTTTTCCAGTAATTCATTGGCTCCATGCTCTTTTTTATATTCTAATTCTTCCTGATAAAGCGGGAACAGTTGGTAAAAGTTAATCTTTCCCACGCCTTCAATTCTTAAATCAAGTTCTCCGAAGTCACTATTCAAAGCATTTATCAGCATTATACTGCAAAATCCGGTATTCTCCGCATATGGTTCATTTTCCTCGCTGCCAGATATGGTATGTCCACTTCCCACCCAGGAATTGTACTCAATTGGCAGTCTTGCAATAATTTTCAATTGCTGGATTGGCCAGTAATCCTCTTCTTTTTCAGACTTTATGTTCCATGTCGGTGGCAAATACAGAACTAACTCAGCCCGCTCCAACTCATACTCACGCAAATTATCCGGCACATTCATTCCATATGCGCCCATTCCCATGGTGATAAGTTTATAGTAATTGTTCTTTTCCGTCGGCGGAACGATAATAATGTCCAAATGAATATCTGGTGAAACAATTTCATGAAAAACCTGTTCATATTCTCCAAACTGCTCTGAGATAAATGCTTCATATCGATCCAGCGCCTCTTCTGAATATAAGAAATGTTCTGGCTCATTTTCAATCTTAGTTTCTTTTTTCTTGAACTTATCAAAAAATCCCATAGCCGTCTCCTTTTTTCTACAATAACCGTTTCAATAACATTTTCCGGTGATTGATAGACATTTCTGTCACCTGATAACTACCGATTACAAATATTTCACGATATCTTCCAGTTTCCGCTTCGGTACTACATAATCTTTATTCTCATCGAGATAATATTTGATATTTCCGTCTTTTGCGTCTTCCATTTTGCTTGTGTGACTCGGATAACCAAATGCTACAACTGTATGAAGCTTCTGTTCTTCTTTAAGTCCAAACATATTGGAAAGTTCTGCTTTATCACAAGCCCCAATGATACAGCTTCCTACTCCATGGTTCCATGCCGCCAGTGTCATATTGCTGATTGCCAGTCCGGCATCTGTATCACAATATTGTCCCCGGTTAATATTCTCATTTTCTATAATTCCTATGAATAAGACCGGTTCTTCCCCGGCTTTCGGCTGCCCTTCCTCTTTCGGGAGATAACCTGCCCATTTCGTATGTTCAAATACTTCTTTTACCTTCTCCTGCGACTTCACAACAACATAGCTTAATGGCTGTAAATTTGCCGCACTTGACGCATAGCGGGCTGCAGTCAGCATTTCATCAATGATCTCATCCGATATTGGCTCCTGCTTAAATCTCCGGTAAGTTCTTCTTAGCTTTAATAATTCCATCAATTCCATATTTTTCACCTTCCGCTTTCTTTTTAATTCCGTTCATATATTTTCTTACTTCTTCGAATGACTGGTATCTGATTTTTCTAAGTTTTCAGCAATATTTAATATGTATCTGCACCTCGGGAAACTGGAACAGCCATAAAATTGTTTTCCTGTATTTGCTCCGCGGCGTGCCGTTCGAAGCACAAGTTCTCCGCCACATACCGGACATATAATCTTCCCTGTTGTTGCAGGTATCTCCATTTGCACTTCTTCTAGTATTGTAGGATTCATCATTGCTGGCTCTTCTTCTATTTGCGTCATGACCTTTTGCTCTCCAGCCGCTGATTCTGCAACATCGGTTTTAGCATCTACAGCCGCCTCTTCTTTTTCAGTTACTTCCAGCTCTTCCGCTTCGACTAAATCAATTAACTCTTCATATCTGGCAGCGTAATCTTTTCTTTCGCCCGTATCTCTCTCCAACATTTTTTCACCAAATCCAAGCATTTCCTTTTTTGTTGACTTTGGAAGTTTTGACTCAGCATTCATTCTCCGAATGGTCGCAATTAATTGATCTGCCCTTATTACTTGTTCTTTCACTTCTTTTTTCGCATACCTGTCATTTAAGTACGTCTTTTCATTTGCCAACACAACTAATGATTTATGAAATGATGAAAAACTTATTCTAACCATTGCACCCATGACAGCATTCCACTCTTCGGATTTACATTCTTTCAACACTTCCATATGACGCTCGTTCTGAGTAATCGGAGAATAAATGCCTTCTTTCCAGTAACGTTTTCCGTATTGTATTGTCCGGATAAAATTTCCTTTCGAATCAATTTCTATATTTCCCACTAGGTTCTTGCATTCCAGCAAAATCATCAGCTTGCTTGTTACAATCACGAAATCAATCTGTGCTTCCCTGCCATCTTTTGCCCGGATACAGATATCCTGCAATACAACCAAATCCATATTACTATTTTTTAATTCATAAAGAACTTTCTTCTCTCCATCAATTCCTGCTTTTGTAAGAATTATTTCTTTCTGAATATTCTCTTTTACTTTCCCAGTCGCTCTTGGAAGTAACTCTTCCAGTTTTGCCAAATGCTCCTCTGCACTGTTTGACTCCTTAAAAATTATAATTTCCGGCTTTGAAAAAATCCCCATAACTCTTTCCTTTATCTAATGTTTACTTCATAATAAATAATTTTATCATTTTCCTATATGATTTACAATCCATATATACTGTATTAAATTTTTATTGTCTATTAGGAGATATTCTGATATAATTTCTATATTCACATATAGTATATTTTATAAGGCAGTCGATAAGGTGCAATCCACTATTTCCGAGTTCATGGGAAGGAGTGGTATTATGAGTACATATGAAGAATTTATGATTATATTAACAGCTTGTAGTTTACTCATCGCAATTCTGAATTATACACATAGAAAATAGCACCTCCGCTCCAGCAAAGCTTATGAGGTGCTATTTTCTAACTAATCATTACGCCGGAAACGGATAGGTTTGTTCTATCGTGTCGGCTGTCTTGTTAAGTATATTATATTCAAATATTTCTATTTCGTCAATAGATTATTACTTAACTTATTTCATTACAATATTAATAATCTTCTTCGGAACGTAGATTTCTTTTACGATATTTCCTGTCAGTTTATCTGCGATTGCTTCTTTTCCTGCTGCAATTGCATCGTCTTTGGAAATGTCTGTTGGTACTGAGATGACAGCTTTTGTCTTACCGTTGATCTGTACAGGTACCTGGATTTCATCGTCTTTCATCTCATTCTCATCGTATGTCGGCCATCCGGCTTTGAATACGCTGCCTTCGTGTCCTAACTGCTCCCAGAGTTCCTCTGCTACATGAGGTGCAAATGGGGAAAGCAGTACTGCAACTGTTGACAGTGTCTCTTTGTCAATTCCGCCTTCTTTCTTAGCAATCTCGATGAGCTTATTGTTGTGCTCCATGAATGCAGAGATGACTGTATTCAAGCTGAAGCTCTCCAGACGTGTTGTTACATCATAGACAAGTTTATGACGCTCTTTGATCATCTCTTTCGAAGCTTTTACATCTGAATCTTTGCTGTCCATAACAAGATTCCACAGACGTTTCAGGAAACGGTTTACTCCGTCAATTCCACGGTCATCCCACTCTGCGTCTAACTCCGGTGGTCCTACGAAAAGCTCATACATTCTCAGGGAATCGCATCCATAATCTCTTACAAGATCATCCGGTGATACAACATTTCCCTTAGATTTACTCATCTTGATTCCGTTCTTTCCTGTAATCATTCCCTGGTTGAACAGTTTGTGAAATGGTTCGTCAAAGTCAATGACTCCGATGTCGTTCAGGAATTTTGTATAGAATCTGGAATACAGAAGGTGAAGAACGGCATGCTCTACTCCACCGATGTACATATCTACCGGAAGCATCTCATCTGCTTTTTCTCTGGAAACCAGTTCTTTGTCATTATGGTTATCCACATAACGCAGGAAATACCATGATGATCCTGCCCACTGTGGCATTGTATTTGTCTCTCTCTTAGCGTCAGCACCGCACTGTGGACACTTACAGTTTACCCACTCATCGATTGCAGCAAGCGGTGATTCACCAGTTCCTGTCGGCTCATAGGATTCTACCTCTGGCAGACGAAGTGGCAATTCTTCTTCCGGTACCGGAACATTTCCACACTTCGGACAATGAACGATCGGAATTGGCTCTCCCCAGTATCTCTGACGTGAGAATACCCAGTCACGCAGCTTGTAGTTTACGGTTGCGCGTCCGATTCCTCTCTCCTCGATAATATGTGGTGCCTCTTTTTTCAGTACGGCAGACTCCATACCATTCCACTCACCGGAATTGATCATTGTTCCGACAGCTTCAGTATAAGCCTCTGTCATATTCTCAATCTCTTTACCATCTTTTGCAATAACCTGAATGATTGGGATATTGAATTTTGTTGCAAACTCGAAGTCACGATCGTCATGAGCAGGTACACACATAATAGCTCCTGTACCGTAATCAGCCAGTACATAATCAGATAACCAAATTGGAACTTTTGCTCCATTTAACGGGTTGATTGCATATGTTCCTGTAAATACACCTGTCTTTTCTTTATCCTGCATACGGTCAACGTTAGATTTCATAGATGCATCGTAAATGTATTTTTCTACTGCATCTCTTGTCTCGTCTGTTGCAAGGCTCTTAGCAAGTTCATGCTCCGGAGCCAGTACCATAAATGTTGCTCCGTGAAGTGTATCTGGTCTTGTTGTATAAACTGTAATCTTCTCATCTCTTCCTTCTACCGGGAAATCTACCTCTGCACCGTAAGATTTTCCGATCCAGTCAGCCTGCATCTTCTTAACTTTCTCAGGCCAGTCAAGCTTGTCCAGATCATTTAGAAGTCTGTCTGCATATTTTGTGATACGAAGCATCCACTGACGAAGATTCTTCTTTGTAACTTCAGCTCCACAACGCTCACATTTTCCGCCTACGACCTCTTCATTGGCAAGACCTGTCTTACAGGATGGGCACCAGTTGATTGGGAACTCTTTCTCATAAGCAAGTCCTTCTTTGAACATCTTTACAAAAATCCACTGTGTCCACTTGTAGAAGTTTGGATCTGTTGTGTTGACCTCACGATCCCAGTCATAAAGAGCTGCGATTTCATTGATCTGACGCTTAATATTTTTAATATTAGCTGCTGTTGAAATCTCCGGGTGAACTCCCATCTTAATTGCGTAGTTCTCTGCCGGAAGTCCGAATGCATCCCAGCCCATTGGATGAATGATATAATAGCCCTGCTGTAATTTATATCTGCTCCATACATCAGAGATTACATATCCTCTCCAATGACCTACATGAAGTCCGTTACCTGAAGGATATGGAAACATATCCAGGCAGTAATATTTTTCTTTTTTCTTTCCATTCTCATCAAACTGGACATTGACCGGATTCTCTTCCCATTTGTCACGCCACTTTTTCTCGATCGCCTTATGATTGTAAGGTATCTTAGACATATTGATTTCCTCTCTTTCTGCAATACTGCATCTAAAATAAAATGAAAGCCTTCTCATCTCCAAAGAGACGAAAAGGCTTGATTCCGTGGTACCACTCTTCTTCATATGAATTCTCATATGCACTCATTGCTTCTGTAACGGGAAGTCCCGCTCCTGCCTATGTTGTCCTTACGATAAATGTCTGACCTGTTCAGCAGAAGAACTCCGAGGCGAGTTGGGAGATTACGTCATTGCCTTGCACCCTCCGGCAACTCTCTGAAAACGATAGGCTCTTAATACTCCTCTTCCATGTCTCTTTCATATTCTTCATTATTATAAGAAGAATGATAAAATAAGTCAAGACTCAATCCGAAGTTTTCTGCCTTTTTCAACAGTCAATTTTCATAAAATGTATTATTTCTTGCGCTGAAATCTGGCACTGATTATCATAATGATTGCTGCAAGTGAAATCAATACTGCTATGAAATATCCAACCGGCTTATTGTTATCTCCGGTTTTGATTCTATCCCATACAGTTCCCGGCTGTTTCTTTACACTTTTTACCTGAGTTCCATTCGTTTTAGATTTTCCAGAATCATTTTTCTGATTCGTCAATCCCGCCTTGTTCTCTACAATCTCGAACTTATCCTTTCCACTTGGTTCAGATGCTAATTCATAATCTTTATTCAGATTAGAAGTGTCCATGTAAATGTCGTAAAGTCCGACTTTTTCACCTGATTTACGGCTCAGATAAATTCCAAGTGAATCACCTTCGACTAATCCGTCTCCTTCTACTGTATAAGTCAGCGCCGGATCTTTCTGACCTTTCACTTTCTGTTTCTTATCAATCGCCACAGTAATTGCACGCTTCTTAATTGTAAGTGTTCCTGATTCCAGATTATACTTATAATTTGAATTCTGGTTTGCCACCTGCACATCTAATGTATAAGTTCCAACATGATTACCATCTTCGCGTTTCACAACGGAAATGTCTCCAAGGTTCTCCTTATCACTGACTCCGGATATTTGATAAGTAAACTCCGGAAATGTATTGCCGTACTGTGCTTTACAAGAATCCGCTGTAATTGTAACTTCTTTTGAAATAATTGTATGTGTTCCTTTATTGACCTTGATTGTACGCAGATAGTTTCTGGATACAGATTCCGGAACAGTTACTGTAATAGCATGAGAACCAATTGCTTCATCACTTCCGGCACATGCGATTGTATCCTGTATTGCAGCGATATCTCTCTGTGCTATATTCTTTGTCTGAATAATCACACTGTTCAAATTCAATTTCTGTCCATAAGTAGTCTCTGCGTTTCCGACTGTCACATTCCCCTGGGCAACTGCTTTTGTGATAACCAGTGTTCCAACTTCTGATTCTGCATTATCATAGATTGCTACTACCCGGTACATTCCTGCATCTATTGGAGCACTTGAATTCTCTACCGGAGATACATTCGTTGAAGTCTGTAAAATGTTCTGGTATTCCAGCGCTGCTTCTCCAAGCTTATCTCCGTCCTCATTGTATGCGTAAGCAGTCATGCCGTGTTCATTTCCATCATAACTTGCATATACGATCTTTTTTTCGAACTGAATTGTATTTTTCGCTTCACCAATCGTATAAGTTCTTACAATTGGTATTGCCAAATAGTTACCGCCGATAATAGAGATTGTTTCAATATATTCTCCCTCTTCTTTAAAAGCTTCCGTTCCAGACACAATTTCACCTGTTGCGGTCTTACCAACAAAATTAGTTCTAATTCCAGGTGTATCTCCCACAGCATTTCCATCTACTTCAATATGACCACCAAAATCAAAGCTTTCTGCCTCTGCTGCTGTTAAACGGTTGTGTTTATTTTCAATATTTTGATTAAATGAAAGTTTTGCATTTGTCTTTTTCTGTGCAATTACAAGTGTGCCAACACCAATGGCTGTATTATAATTACTGTTGACTGTCACACCAGCTGCTGTGTATACTCCAGCCTCTGTTGGAAGTTCACCGATATGAATTGTAACATCATTTATTCCAGGAACAATCTTCTCAAGAATATTGATTACTTTTTCAATTCCATTGATCACTCCTGCTATATCGCTTTCAGAACCAATAATACCTTGAATTTTTTCAAACAATTCCGGTAACTGTCCAACTTTAATCGAAGTCATTCCCAAACTTCTCATTACCTCTTGTACAGATTTCTTTCCATATATCGGAATATTCGTTCCTGCAATATCATTAACCGTCACCTCGGACAAATCTATGCTGGCATATTTTTCACCAGATGCCGTAATTCCAACAATCAGCCCAATTGCTTTTGCTTCTTCTGGTGAAGCTGTAAATATTGGTGCTTCAAAACTTTCACCGTAAGTAATCTTCTGGGAATTTACAGATACTGTCGCATCACCTTTTGTAATTGTAATTGTTGCCGTTGCCACAGAATCTTTATAATCATCATCACCCGCATAAGACACTGTCAACTCCTGCTGTCCCACGATCCGGTTATAGCTGAGTGTCAGTTCACTCTTATCAACCGGCAATGTATTTCCATCTTTGTCCTGAACTGTAATATACTGAAGTAATTCCTGTTTCATCACATCTTCTGTGTTGTACTGAATTGTGATACCTTCCTGAATGACCACCTGTGTCTCAATTCGCTCATCGGAAATGCTCACGGTTGTTTCTGCCTCTAATGGAGCATACTGTGAATTTCCTTTATAACTGATGCGGATTTTTTCAGTATCATTATTTCCAAACTCATGTGCAAAAACTCCCACAATTGGTTTATAATCTAACTCTTGCCAGCCAAGACCACTTTGATACTGAATTTCAACATCATCAATTGAAATATTGTTGGGAATTGTATTTTCTTTATTAACAACAGTATTAAAAATGTTGTTCTTCAAACGTTCAACATTCATTCCTTTATGATAAGAAACTATTACATTTTCTTTAAGAGCAAGTACTTCTTTTACAACTTTTGGGCTGATAGTAATAGTAGCTTGATTCGTCTCACCTGAATACCATGAAAAAGATGCTGCATACTTCTCAAAGCTTAAATCGGAAACACTGGCTTGATCCACAGTTACACCTTCAATCGCATAGCCCTTTTGAGGTATAATCTTGATCTGAAAATTTTCATTGAGATTTACTCTTGTATCTTCATTTTCTATAAGTGTGTCATTAATATATACCTCTGCATTTTCTGTCTGCCCTATCTTTACATTAACATAATTTGTAGCAATGTATTCAACTTTTACAGTGACATCATCATCAAATATAACCTCATACATTCCGTTAGCGTCCGGAGTTAACTTTCGTTCTCCTTGACTTCCACCTGTAGCTGTTACTTTTATCTCATAGTTTTCTATATTTTTGACTGTGAATTTATACTTATTATCATAAACTTGAAAAGTGCTGTTTAATGGCACTGCCAGATTTTCACTGTTATAAACGACACCTTCTGAAGAACCATAGATATTGATTCCCATATTATAATATGCATGAATTTCTTTTGTGCCTATATCATTCCATTGGATACCACCAGTCCAAGTAACTGTTTCTTTCTGAAAATAATATGTTCCTGTATCAAATGTATATACTGGATTTCCATAGGCACTTGTCTTGTTCCAATTTTCTCTATCTTTACTCCAACGATAAGTTCCAGCATATGGCCAACTATCTCCTAACAGCTTTTTTAGCTCATTTTGTGTAATCTCACCCTTATGCCAATTCCATTGAGTTTCATCACTACTCAGCATCGCTGCCTGCTCACTCACCTGTGCATTCTGCTGATTGTCATCCGTATTCTGCTGTCTGGAAATTTCTTCTGCTACACCACTATTCTCTTGATTGTCTACTTTCTGAAAATTGTTTCCTTCAAACTGGTTATCTTTCTTTAAATCTGTCCCTGCTGGATTGTCTCCTTCGCCAGAATTTTGTTCAGCACCTGCCGGATTATCCGTACTATTTTGTCCATTTTCAGAATTCGTTTCGTTCTGCGCCCCATGATTTTCCTGCAAGCTATCCGACTGCTGTCCCTGATTTTCTGTCTGTACACTCTCAGTCATCTGTTCCTGTCTCGCAGACTGATTTATCTCTGTCGCAAATGCCGTGACCGGAATATTCGTCACAGCAACAGTCAGCGCCAATGTGACTGCAAATAAACTTTCGCATACTTTTCGCTTCATATTTCACGCCTCCATCTTTTTATCATAGAATATTTTATCGTTATCTCTCCTGTTTTTCAAGCATTTTCAGTCACTTCGAAGCAAAAAATGAATAATGGTCATATTTTTTCACCTGCATTTATCACGCTTTATAATCTGCCTCTTTTTTATTTATAGAATTTTCTAATAAGGTTTGCCCTTCTGCAATGAAAGTTCTACAATTCTTACTTAGATATAGTCTCTGGCAGTGTGTACATGATACAGCAAACAACAACTTTACTCCAGCTAAAAAGGATTATGGATGTGCCGGGACGTTCTTGAATTTTACATATGAAAATGAGGTTTTTGACAATGACTACTCATAAAGAGTTTTATTATATTCTGACTTTCAATACAACTACAGATGCTATGTGTGCAGACAAATGCGCGAAAGAAAACACAAACGGCATTCGCGCTGCACTGATGCCGCTTCCTCAGGAATTTAAAAGCGGCTGCGGCTTTGCACTTCGTTTCCTGGACGATAATTTGGAGGCAATTCTAAAATTCTGTAAGACCTCCCCATTTAATGGAAAACTTTTTAAAATGCATACAAAAAGGATCAACGGTCATCATCCCATTGATCCTGTTTCTCTTACCTCTTTTGACTTTTCTGAATAATTACAGTGTAATTACCTGATCAACTCCAGCCGGTGCCAGTGCTGCATATACATTCGGGAAGCATCCGATTCCTGCAGGTGCGATCAGCTTGTCAGCGATATCTCTCTGATAACAGCATCTGTCGCATGCCATAAGAAGCATCCCTGTCTTCTCGCTCAATGCCTGAAGTCTTGCAGCAATATCTGATCCCTCAACAAGCATATATGCATTATCGAAGAAGAACATCATTCCTGCAACCTCTACTCCGTGACGATCCTCCTCAAGCTGCGGAATAATCATATTCTCCAAAATCTCCCTTGCGTGCTCTGACTCAAATAAATAAGCTACTTTCATGTCTTTTTTCCTCCTTGGAATATAAATTTTTATACTTCAAATGTTGCTTTTGCCTCAATCAGTGCCCGGTCAATATCCGCCTTGATCACATCATTCGGATCCAGCTCCATTTCTGTAACATACGCATCGAATTCTGCAGAACTGCAGAAGAAATTCATAACGTTTCAGCATGATCCTGCCCAGTTTGCAAGTTCCCCTAATGGAAATGTAAGGGCATGCAGAGTCTTCGGTGCATAGTCTGCTACCTTTCCATCTACAATCTTTACATAGACAGGCTCTTCACACATTGCACATACTGAATGCACTTCTGTGTCCTGATGAAATGTAAATGCTGCTCCCATAGCGTCAATCGCACACATCGCTGTAAATTCACGGCCATCCGCCAAAGTTACACGGTGATTCGTCTCCAGTGATGATACCGGATAAATAAAGTTTACATTTTTTGTTTCCTCATCAACGACCATTCCATCTTTATCAATCAGGCACTGAATAATCTCTTCATATTCCTGCTCATCCATCTGAAGTACCTGAAATGTAACTTCTTTATCGCTCTCCAGATTATATGGACGTTTATTATCAATGGTAAAATTAATGATATATAATCTTAACTCATTCTGTCTTGCAGTAAATTTCTGATGTACATTCTGTATTCCGTTCTGAACTACCTTTTCATTCTCGTTCTGTGTATTATTCTGTATATTATTGTCTAACATTCCCCAAATTTATTCCTTATTTATTAATATTTTTTATTATCTTTTTTCTTCTTATTATTTTTATAGATATGGTCGCTCATTCCATATCTGAATCTATGTCACATAATCATTTAAGCTGTCGCTCCTGCTGTATCTCCTGCCGGCTTCTTCGCACTCTCAACCCCCTGGATAAACTCCATAATGTCTTTGTCTTCCTGTGTATAGACACCACCACTCAGTGCAGACTTCAGAATCTCTGTTAATTGATCCACATATGCGTGATACTGTGGATTTGTGCGGTCTCTCGGTCTTGGAAGATCAATCTTTAAATCCTCAAGGATTTTACCATGGTCTCTGGACATTACGATGACGCGGTCACTTAAATATACGGACTCATCTACATCGTGGGTTACCATCAGTGATGTTGTCTTTTTCTGTCCAAGAATATCCTCAAGCTGTCTCTGAAGAAGCTGACGCATCTGAAAGTCAACCGCTCCAAGCGGTTCATCCATGAGAAGCACTTTCGGATCACATGCAAGAGCACGAAGAAGTGCAACTCTCTGTTTCATACCTCCTGAAATCTCATGAATATAATAATTCTCATATTTTGTAAGCTGTGCCATCTCCAGAAGCTCTTTTAACTTCTTCTGTCTCTCTTCTTTTGGCACCTTCATCTTCTTCATCGGATATTCGATATTCTCACCGACTTTTAACCATGGGAACAGTGCATAATTCTGAAACATAAACGCACGGTCCGGTCCCGGTTTTGTAACTACATTCCCATTCACTTCAATAATTCCTTCTGTCGGTTTCTGGAATCCTGCAACAATTGTAAGTGTTGTTGTCTTGCCACAGCCAGACGGTCCCAACAGGCATACGAACTGCCCTTCTTCTATTTCAAAAGAAACATCTTTTAACACCTGATTGTCAGACTCACCTTTTCTTCTTCCTTTAAAATTTTTTGATATTCCCTGTACTGAAATTGACATTTTCTTCGACTCCTTCTCTAGTTTTTTGCTTCCAATGGTAAAAATTTTATCTGTTTCTCTTCGACCCATTCTTTACTTACCTTTAATTTTTCAGCCAGGTAAAACGGGTCATTCAATTTTTCAACTGCTTTATTATAGCTTTCTATAAAATTACGAAATGCTTCCGTCTGTTCAAATTCCTTATCTACGATCAATACATAAGAAATGTAGTCGTTATCTGAAAGAGGCATCGTCGGAATATCGCTGACTTCTGCCGCCTTTGTAATATCCAGAACTGCCGCATCTACCTGCTCATCTTCCATGGCATACAGAATACCTTTCTGTGTAATCTCATCAAATTCTTCAATCTGAGGATATGCAGCCTTTGCAAGTGCTTTTTCCTGCTGTCTGCCCTGCGTAATTCCTACATTTTTTACATCTGCCCAGTCTTTTTTATGAACAATAGTCTCTCCATTCATGAGAACTGGACCGTAGATTTCCACATCTTCATTATTTTCAATAGTATGTTTTGCAATATGCGGGCAATAAAAGCCTATATTAATCTCTTTGGCGTTGAGCGCCCACTGAGCAGTATTGCTGCAACAGTCCTGAAAAGATGAACTCTCCGTGGAAGTGGAAACTTTATATTTCTTATTTATTTCCTGTAATGTCTCCTCCATGAGCACACCGGATATATCTGCTCCGGATCCTACACGGATATCTGCATCTTTATTCCATTTCTTCTCCGCGGGCAGAAACAGTGCCGCGCCAATACCTGCCAGTATAAATACTCCGCCAATGATACCTATCACTCTATCAATTTTCATCTATACCGCTGCCTTATTTGTAGTCTTGCCTTTGATATATTTATACAGTGCATATATTGCATAGCAGATCAGAATCACACTGCTGATATGCTGTGCCCAGTCCGGGAAACTAATAATCATCTTATTTGCATACGAAATCGTGTGCTGTGTCTGGTTATAATCCAGCACTGGCGTAAATCCCGGCATCAAAAGGCGATTTGTCAAATATCCAACTATATTAGAAATTATAACAACCATCGCAAAGTACATGATCATAGCACGTTTCCCGATCATTTTGCTGATTGTCAGAAGTTCCGGAATATTCGTTCCTGCACCTGCCATTAAAAATGTAATTGCAACTCCAGGTGCCGCTCCGCTGGCAACAAGTGCCGCAATAAACGGAATATGTCCCACTGCACATACATACATAAGTGCAGCAATCACGGTAATTCCAAGTAGTGATACAAATCCAGGCTGTCCAAGATAATCCTGAATAAATGACTGCGGTACGACATTGAATATCAGCCCCGCGATTAGCATTCCTGATACGGTATATTTACAGATTGTTACACTTAATTCTGTAAAGGACCAGCGCATTCCGGATTTAATCTTGTCCCAAAAGCCCGGCTCCTCAAACTCAAGCTGAATCAATGGCTCCGGACTTACAGAGTCGTCTTCCTCATCTTCATCAGTCTCTAATGTGGTCTGTTTTATTTCCTTATTCCTCAAACCAATATGTAATTCATTTCCGGCAAACTTATTGGCTATCATACCGATGACCATCGGTGCCACGAATCCTGTAATCAGATAAATCGTAGCAATCTCTTTTCCAAGAAGACCATATGCCAGAAGTAATGCAATCGGATTAATCATCGGCGTGCTGGTCATGAATGCCAGCGTTGGTCCAAGATAAGCCCCGCTGTAATACATACTGATTCCAAGTGGAATTGTTCCACAACTGCAGATTGGAATAAACATTCCTGATATGGTTGTCCAGAATACACCGCTGATCTTTCCGGAACCAATGGCTGTCTTCTGAATCTTTTCCGGCTTCAGAAATTCGTGTAATAATCCGGCAACCAGAAAACTAAAAATAATCCAGGGAGAAGAACTGTTCAGCATGTTCCATGTAGATACTATAATCTTCTCCAAAAATCCCCCAAATTCAGCTAACATGTCTTTAATGCCTCCTCAAATGCTTTTCGTATCGCTGGTTTCGTCAGCTTTGTGACTGCTTTCTTTTCATTAATTACTACCATGCTTTTTGTAACTGCACCGTATTTCGGAATATAGTCAAAGTCTTTCCCCGCTTTGTAAATCTTTACATGGACTTTGCCTTCATACTCCTTCTCCAAGGCTTGAACCAAGCCTTCAAATACTTCGCATCAAGCACAGGCACTAATGTATTCAATTGATGGCTTTTCCATAACTTTCCTCCCATTTTTCCTCCAAATATACGTTGTTATTATATATGTAAACCAAATTTTTTTGTTCGTTTATTAAAAATAT
>UMDT01040564.1_pt1 | contig 18583 bp, 13 predicted proteins | sample 1964561 | NCBI WGS metagenome assembly UMDT01 (sample SAMEA4836001, study PRJEB28245) | human gut metagenome | biome: gut microbiome; material: fecal sample | place: Denmark | collected 2008
TTACGCGTGGGAACCGAAAGCGAAAGGAAAGACACCTTTTCGTATCCAGAAACGGGCATCATCGAAGAGCGGTACAATTCCAATGCCGTTCTATGACTTAAAACCATGCTCATACGCTGCTCCTTTTTGCAAAACGCTTATGAGTCAACGATATTGGGCAGATGAGAAAGAGATGAGAAAACGATGCGAAAAGCGTGCGAGAACAATGCGAAAATAAGGTGAATACGCAAGCATGTTTTAACGACTCAGCCTGCCACAACAGGACTGAAGCTCCACACCTCCTCGCCTGCGGAGACATGACCAAAAAACACCGATGATGCGCGAACGTACACGGCACTTCCTTCGTCCGCAGAGATGCAATGCGCGTTCCCATCTAGGCCTCTCCGCGCTCAAAGGCAGGGACTATAGACAGACCTCAGATACCCACTGTTCACCGAACTCCCTGCGTACGAAGACCAGCACAACCCTATACCCGCAAACAGAGCTCACGGGGCACTGCCCTGTAGGGCCCAACCCAAACAAACGAGGAAGAAACCATGGATCCCTTATTCGCCCAAGAACTCTGCGAGCTGAACAATCGCTTTTACTGCACGTGGGCGAATTCGTTTTCCGATACCCGCCACAATACCTGGCCAGGATGGAATCGCTGCCTTAAGGAATCAGGGTTAACCGATCGCCCCCTTCCCCTTCTAGAGCAGCTCCATTTACTTGATGTTGCCTGCGGAAATCTTCGCTTCGAAAGACACCTTGCCCGCTCTATCCCTAATGCCATCATCGAAGTTCAAGCACTTGATGCCTGCGACGAACTGGCTCAAAACGGCATTCAGCTTCCCTCGAATGTTTTCGCTTCATTCACCCACTGCGATGTAATGGAAGAGTTGCAATCGAGCACCTTGGCCGATGCGCTCCGATTCGATACGCAAGCAGATTTGAGCGTGTCGTTCGGCTTTCTGCATCATATCCCCCTTCCTGAATGGCGTGCGACGTTCCTGAAGGCGTTGGTAAGGGCAACTAAGCCAGGTGGTTTCTCCTGTGTTTCCCTTTGGCGTTTCTTAACCGACGAAGGACTTGCCGCCAAGGCAAAAGAAAGCACCGCATCAGGAATAGCGGAGCTGGGATACCCCAAAGAGCAATTTGGCAAAGGTGATTGCCTGCTGGGCTGGAAAAACGAAAAGGGAGCCTACCGTTACTGCCATAGTTTTTCAGATGAAGAGATCAATGATCTTGTAAGCGCTGTTTCGAACGAAGCCTATTTAAAAGCGCGCTTTCAGGCAGATGGGCGCACAGGCACCCTCAACGAATACCTGGTATTACAGAGAAAGCGATAGCTGACTTATCTCGGGTTCTTCCATTCAACCTATCCACCGCCACTTCAGTTACCTTGACCGAACAAATATATAAGTGCCCAAAACACAAAAGGAGCCCGACCCTACGGCCGAGCTCCTTTGTTAAGCGCTTCTACTTTGCGGTATATGCTTAGTGCTGATCTACGGAATGATCCTCGCCAACGATAACGTGACGGTTGGGATCGTAGACCAAGCCACCATGCTCCTTACCGAAGAACATGAGGTTTGCATTGGCAGTGCCCTCGATAAATACGAGGTATCCATGCAGCATGGTGAAGATGATGAATACGAACATCATGAAGTAGTGGATGATGCGCATAGACATAGCGCCACCAACAAAAGCGGTACCTGCTGCGAAGAAGGTCCACTCAGAGGTGGGTACCCACAGGCAAAGACCCGTGTAAGCCATGATAAGGATCAGGATACCGACAGCAAAGTACGAGATCTTCTGAGGAACGCCGAGCTTTGCAGAAAGCGGATGATCCTTCTTCATGAAGAGGTAGTACTTGATCCAAGGGATAAGCTGATGCTTGTTGTCATCCTGGGGCATCCAGGTCTTGTAGTCGCGAACACGGTTACGCGTGCCACCCGTAGGAGCAGAGGTAACCAGGAATGCAAGCACGTAACGAACGATGCAGTTGAAGAGCAGCACCAGACCGCAGAACACATGCACGCCGCGAGCAACGCCCGTAAGAGCTGCCCAGAACGGGAAGTGGATCAAGAAGCCGGAGAAAATAAGCAGGACCATGCAGCTAAGGTTGATCCAGTGAGTGATACGCATCGGCAGAGGATGCGCTTCACGGTAATGAGCCAAATGCGCCATTTACTTCACCCCCCAAGGGCTGGTAACGGTTTCAAAGTGCTTACCGGTGGAAGGCTCGGTCACATGCACGGCGCAAGCGGTGCAGGGGTCGAAGCTGTGTACCGTACGCAGGGCGTTGATAGGCATATCAACGTCGGCAACGGGGGTGCCAATAAGAGCCTGTTCCATCGGGCCCTGTACGCCTTCGGCGTTGCGGGGAGCAATGTTCCAGGTAGTAGGAATGATGATCTGGTAATCGGTGATCTTGCCGTTGTTAACCTTTTCGGTGTGCAGCAGTGCGCCACGAGGTGCTTCCCAAAGGCCCATGCCTTCGCCCGTGATGGTTTCAGGGGTACGGAAGTACTCGGAGTCGCCGCCCTTAACAGCCTCGATGAGCTCGTCGACCCATTCAACCATGCATTCAGCAATGTAGATGGGCTCGACGTTGCGAGCAGCTACGCGGCCAAGGGTGCTCTGCAGCTGAGGAATGGTAAGGCCAAGGTCAGCGCACAGACCGTCGACAGCAGGCTTAACGAATTCGTTGCCACGCAGGTAAGCAGCCAGAACGCGGGAGAACGGACCAGCCTCCATGCACTTGCCGTCGTAGGAAGGTGCCTTGGACCAAGAGTAGCGATCGTTAATATCGCCGATCTCGTGACCATTTTCCTCGCGCAAGGTACCAGCCTTGTAGTACTCAGTGAACTCGGGCTCGGTGACGCCTTCGCGGGGGTTGAGGTCGGAGTCGCCCACATACCAGGAATGACCGATGTATTCCTTGATGAGGTCAGTGTCAACCTCGGAGAGCTTAAGGTTCTCATCGATAACGCCGGAAGGCAGGTAGCGATCAGCCAAAGCGAAGCTCGGACGCTCGAAAACGCCCCAAGCAACGTAACGGCCACAGCCCTTACCGAAGGAAAGAGCTTCCTTGTAATAAGGAGCGATAGCCTTGGTGTCGGGGATGATGGTTGCCTTGATCCAGTCACGCAGTTCATGAACGAGAGACCACAGATCGTCGAGCTTTTCTTCCGTAGGAACGAAAGAGGTACCGCCAGGAACAATGGTCATAACATGGGGCATCTTGCCACCCAGCAGAGCGCAGACCTCAGATGCCTTGGACTGCATGGTGAGAGCCTCAATGTAATGAGCGGTAGCGATAAGGTCGAGTTCAGCAGGAAGCTTGAACTCGGTATCTGACTGACCGTTCTTCCACCAGTTGCCAGAGAAGATGGACAGCTGACCATTTTCTGCGAACTTGGTAAGGCGCTCCTGAAGTGCCTTCAGGTCGGACTGGCAGGAAGTGCCTGCAGCCTCTACCAGGTCGTAGGCGCTGCCTACGTTTGCCTTCAGAGCGTTCAGGGGGTTTACGTAGTCCAGAGCAGCCAAGGTGTAGAACCACAAGATATGGCTGTGCAGGAACTGCGCACCCTCGATGAGGTTACGGATGATACGGGCATTGTTGGAAATGGTGATACCGTATGCCTTTTCAGCAGCAATGGTTGCAGCGTGGGAGTGGGATACGGGGCAAACACCGCAGATGCGCTGCACGATGTGAGCAGCATCTTCAGGCGTGCGATCCTTTACCACGAGCTCCATACCGCGGAAGCAGCCGCCGGAAACCCAAGCATCGGAAACAACACCGTTTTCAACCTCCATCTCTACGCGGAGATGACCCTCAATACGGGTTACGGGATCGATTACGGAACGTGCCATAGGTTACTTGCCTCCCTTCAGAACTTCTTCGTCGTACTGGCCAATGGACTCGCTGGGATGCTTCTTATCCCACTCGCGGATAGGCTCGAAGTCTGCGCCACCGTCGGTGCGGCCCATCTTCTTCATGCCAAAGCCGTGGATAACGAGTGCGGCAGCCACAACGCCGGTGAGCGTCCAAGCAATTGCCTCAGGCTGGACAACCAGGCCACCGATGCGCAGATCGCGGAAGCGTGCGCGGAAGGGTGTGTTGGTTTCAACCCAGTTCTCACCAGGATCATTGGGGTTAGCCGTGCAGCAGCCGATGCAAGGGCCGCCCGAAGCAACGCACCAGGAACGACGATGGTTCCAACGAACAACACCGCAGTTGGCCTTGGTCTGAGGACCACGGCAGCCCATGGGATACAGGCAGTAGCCCTTGGCTTCTTCTTCGGTGCCGAATGCGTAAACGAATTCGCCATTCTCGAAGTGACCGCGACGCTCACAGTTGTCATGAATGGTCTGGTTGAAGATGACCTTAGGCTTGTTGTCGGCGGTGAGCTCAGGGAGCTTGCCAACAAGGATTGCGTCTACGAGGACAGCCTCGAGCCATTCAGGGTTAGCAGGGCAACCGGGGATGTTGATAACCGGGGTATCGATACCCTGCTTCTTCAGGTACTGCTGAACACCCAGCGCACCAGCGGAGTTGGGGTTTGCACCCATCCAGCCACCGTTTACCGCACAAGAACCAAGAGCAACAACCGCATTTGCGTTCTCTGCAGCATGGACCAAGTGGTCGGTACCGGGCTCATTGGCAACACGCAGCGCCTCGCCGTTCCAACCTTCCAGAACTGCACCTTCGTAAATGAGGATGTAGTTTCCGGCCTCGATCGTCTGTGCCTTTGCTTCTTCCATGGACCAACCTGCAGCAGCGGAAAGGGTCTCACAATAGTTAAGGGAAACCATTTCCAACACTACGGTTGCGGGATCAGGGGCATCTACCTGTGCGAACGACTCCGTACAACCAGTGCAAGAAGCGCCCTCGATCCAGATTGCGGGATACAGGCCGCCAGATTCTGCGCCGATAACGGAATCCTCGATCGCGCGAGCGACGCGAGGTGCTGCCAGCTCAGACAAGCCTGCAGCTACGGCAAGAGAGCCACAGAGCTTCATGAAGCTACGACGAGAAACACCACGTGCCTCGAGCTTGCTCAGAAACTCCGGACTAATAGCCTCTGTTACCATGTGCACACCTCCTTAAGGGTGTCTTTGTCCTACAAAACTTCTGAAGCATATTCTCGTTGATTTGCTCCTAAAAAAGACTGGTTAATTGCCGAATATCGAGTAATTCCCGCCAATGGTCAGAAAATGTTACTGCCTTATTTTCGAGTAACACATTATTTCTCCATTTTTTGCAATAAAAAATGATTCCTTGGCTGTTTTAGGTCATATCGAGTAATTTGACCGTTCTATTCTTCAAAAATAGCGAGTTTAAACTAAATTTTTGCTTGGCAACTACTGGAGGCTCTTCAAAAAATGGACATATTTCATTGTTCGTCCTATCCATCTTTTTGGATAGGTAGTTTATCTTTGCTACCCAAAATTAATTATTTATCCATCGGAATTTTGGAGAAAAACCCGCCCTATAGCCACGCTGGTGCATCTTCTTTCAGTGCTGGAAATTTTTTGGGGAACAATGCCTTGCTTTTGCGCAGGCAACATGTTTGCCCGCGACTGGGCCGAGGCGAAGATCCGCATCTTCCTAGCAGCATCAACGGGCAATCGAGCCCATCAACGGCACCAATGCTCCACACTGATCGCAAGAGCACCACCGCCCTGTTAAGACGGCATTAAATCCAAGGGCCAGATGCATATGCATCACAGCGTTTTCTAAATAAAGCGTTATCATAGGCAAATTATCGTTATCCCAGAAAGGACGCTCTATGAGCAACGCAACCATCGCCTACCTCGGACCGCAAGGAACCTACTCCGATGAGGCTGCTCGTCTTTTTGCAAAAAAGATGGGCTGCGAAAACCCCGAATTCGTGGAGTGCCCTTCCTTCAATGAGGTTCACGAGGCGGTTGATCGCGGTCGTTGCGAATTCGGAGTTATGCCGATCGAAAACTCACTTGAAGGCGTGGTTACCGCCACGCTCGACACCTTGGCTTTCAAGGGTGGCGTGAGCATCATGGGTTCAACCGTACTCAACATCCACCACTGCCTTATGGTGAACCCGGAATCCTCCCTCGATAAAGTAACCACTATTGCCAGCCACCCGCAAGCTTTGGCGCAATGCCGTCGCTGGCTCGATGCCCACTTCCCCTCCGTGCCGCGTTTGGCCGTTTCGTCCACTGCGGAAGGTGCGCGCAAAGCAGCTCAGGACAAAACGGTGGCGGGAATTTCCAGCAAATTTGCAGGACAGCTGTTCGACTGCACCATTGCCGAAGAAGGCATTGAAGATCACTACGGCAACCAGACGCGCTTTGTGCTCATTGCCCGCCAAGGCCACGAACCAGTGCTCGAGAGCGACAACATGAAAACCACGCTGGCGCTTTCGTTGAACGCCGATAAGCCCGGCTCCCTGTTGATGATCCTCTCCGAGCTGAACTACGCCAATGTAAACTTGACCATGATTCAGAGCCGTCCCACCAAACAGGGACTGGGAGATTACCTCTTCTTCATCGATATCGAAGGCACGCCGGCCAATCCCGCCATCAAAACCGCGCTCGATTGCCTCCGCCTTAAGCTCCGCGAGGTTAAAGTGCTTGGATCCTATCCCGCTGAGTAAAATCCATCCCATTGCGATCAAAAAGCGCCTGCTGCCCTCAATCGGTAGCGGGCGCTTTGCTTGCAAAGCCAAGATGCTTCCTGCTTCGAGCCCCTAGCGATATCCGGTGATTCAGCAAACCCTAATCGGCAAGGTATCGAGCGTTCTCGCCTTCGCCTTCCTGAGAGAAAAACCCCTCGGTAACCAAATCATTCACAATCGAACGGACTATATCTTCTTCAGGCGCCTCCCTGCCCTGCTTCTTTTCGAAGTCGGAAAGAGCGGCAACAAGCTCACGGAAGCTTGCTTCGCGTCGAGCAAGAACGAAACGAACCAGTTCCGCCCGCTTCTGTCGCCGTGACCCCTCAAATTTCGATTGCTTCGTATGGTGCTTTGACCGGCGAGAGGGGTTGGGCATCGTTGATTTCAGATAGTTGCCATAATCGAGCAGGGCGTAATACCAACCGCGAGGGTCTTCCGCAGAACACGTACGCCGTACCAAAGGCTCTAGTTCTTTGTCGGAAACCTTTTCGCGCCCCGGAAACAACTCATGGATGAACACCGTGCGTACGTTTGTCTCCAAGTACATAGAGGGCTTCTGGTAGGCGAACGCCATGATGCCTCCTGCCGTAGCCTTTCCGATGCCAGGAAGGGCTAGCAACTCTTCCGACGACTCGGGAAGAAGCCCGTTGAATTCACGTGAACATATTACTGCCGTACGTTTCAATGCCAACGCACGACGGTTGTATCCCAGCCCTTGCCACATCTCCAGAACAAGTGACGTTTCAGCGCTCGCCAATGCATCCAGCGTCGGAAATAATGCCATGAAACGCTGCCAGTACTTTTCGACACGTGCGACCTGGGTTTGCTGAAGCATGATCTCGGAAACCATAACAGCATAGGGGTCATCTACATTGCGCCAAGGCAAATCGCGATATAGGCGCGCACCTTCGTTCCATACTTTAACGACAAGAGCCTGTTCTTCGGGGCTCAACTCGTCAGAACAGGTTGAAGAAACTTGAGAAGCCATGCTATTCGGCAACCGGCGAATTTTCGCATGAAGCAAATGCCGCCTGAATAGCGGGATGGCTTGCACCCTTGGTAAAAAGTCCCTCCAAAGTAACGGAAGCAAAAAGGTGACTTATCAGCGCATTTGACGCACACCACAAGGCATTGAACGAGCAGCAATCCTTATGGACGCAAGGGTAATCGGCGCATGCGCAGTCGGCTATGCTTATGCCGCCATTTACCCCCTCCAGAACATCAAGCACAGTGGTTTTTGAGGGGTCACACGCCAGGGCAAGACCGCCTTTCACACCACGAATAGTTTTCAGCAGGCCTGCCTTCACCAATTCGTGTTGAATGCTACGAGCAAAAGAATAGGGAATGCTCTCCTGTTCGGCCACCTCCGCGATGGAGATATACGTGTCGCCGCTACGATAAGCGGCGCGAATGATGCGACAAGCATAGTCGCAACGACGCGTAATGCTCATTAGCCGCTAACCCTCCAGCAGATCATCAAAATTGGAAGTATTCCGGCGCAGCTCTTCAACCGCCATATCCTCCATGCAGCGATACTCGGCAGAATCTAACGGCTGGAAGTTGGCCAAACGCGAAACCATCGCACCGGTCTCGACTGCGCAGAAGCGGTTTTCGGCAATGCTCTTCCGATAAGCCTCTTCAACCGCCTCACTCGCAATGGCAAGGATCTCAAAGCGAGAAAGACCACGAGAAAGCTCCACCATGCGGGTGGCATCCAAACCACGAGTAGAAGGATGTTGCGCCTGAACTTCTCGCCAAATCTCATGGCGCTCACGTGCGCTAGGAAGGTCGATATCGATGATCTGATACTGAGACCCGATGAGCCCCCAGAAAAACGGATCAATATCATTTGGCTCAGATGCGGAAATGAGAACCGTTGCCTCGGGGCTTTCAAGAGCAGTCTGGATAAGCGCTAATGCTTCGCGGGCGCCACGGGACAGCTGCATCTGAAGAAGGCTCTGCACGGGGTTCTCGGCAAGCTGGGGATCGAAGTCGGGGAGATCCCACAAATCAAAATCTTCGAGGATAACCACGGTCGGCGACTCAAAGCCAGCACGCGGCACACCGGAGATGCGTGATTTGAAATCGGCGGACGCCATTACGCACAACACCGCTTGACCTTGCGCATTCTGATCAAGGCGCATGCGTATTGCAGGAATATTCAATTCGCCAGCTGTAGCAACCATGAAGTAGTTGGAATCTTCTCGAGCAGGGCAGCGGAACAGCAAGGTGCCCAATCGGGGAATGCCAGACAAGCCGTGGCGAGCATTGAGCATAGCGACAAAGCGGGCAAACTCGGGATCACGCGAGCGACCAACGCCCAGTTCTCCCATAGTTTCGACAGCATTACCAAAACCAACCAGCGATCGATAGTCGAAACGCTGCTCGGGCACTGCAGGCTCAGCTTTCGCCTCGGAAGCCTGGCCGAAAATGAGCGACGTGAGGTCCTTCACCGCCTGCTCGCGATTGGCGTCCGCCGAAGACTGATTGGCCTCCGCTGAGCCCGAAGCGTTCTGGGCAGAGCCTGCAGCAGCTTGGGCAGCTTCAGCAGGAGCCGAAGCTGATGCCGCAGCAGGAGCGCTTTCCTCAAAGCGGCACAGCATATCAGGCGCGGCTTCCATGAGATCCTGATTTACCATGTCGGCCATGCCTTCAATGGCATCACGGTCGAAGCCGTATTCTTCGAGCTTATCGAAAGCCAAGCGCTGAAGTTCGTCGGCGTGCCGAGAAACCTCATTGCTGTCCCAATAAGGCTCGAGTTTTTCAAAGATATATTCAGCAAGGGAACGTTGTTTGGTTTTGATGGCTAAATCCCATGCCTTGCTCATGCCTTCGAGCACTTCTTCGCCCGGCATGATGCTTTCGCGCAATGCGCGCTCGTAAGCAGCAAGATATAGATGGATACCGAGAACGCTATCCCCTTCCGCAACCGCGGAAGCGGCACGCTTAAGGTATGCCTGAGAAGAATTGGAGCGACTGTCCTGAAAAGGAACTTGGCCGCTTGCGGTATCTTCACTCATCCTGGTGCACCTCCTTGGCAGGTAACAATAGTTGCAAGCGCGCTGGGTCAGCCGAAGGGAGCGCGCTGATATGAGAGTTCGTTAATCGCACTTAATTGTATGCCGCCCCAATTCGGGCGGCTCGAACAAACCCATTATCCGTCAAATTCCCATAGGGTGAACGGCGAACCAGGCTCTGCTACAAAGCGTTAAGCCAACATTGCCGCAGCCGCAATACCCGCCGGAACCGCACGAACAACATGCAGGGCTCTTAATCGATTCTGCAGATACAAAAACGGGCTAGCGCCAGTTCAAAATCGGCCATTCCCGATTGCGCGCAGTGCGGCGCAGGGGCCTATCGGGAGTAACCGCAAAAGGATGCTCAGCTGCAGCGAGCAGGGTTCGATCGGAATGATGGTCCCCATAAGCATGGGTTAGGACCCAGTTCCCTTTCCCGAATCGGGCATTGGCCTCACGGGTAAGAACCTCGAGTTTTTGGCTTCCTTCCACCGGCAAGCCTTCCACTTCTCGCGTATAGCGGCCATCGGAATCGATTTTCATTCGCGTGGAAAACGCCTGAGTATAACCATGTTGCGTCATTGCCTGCTGGATAAGGGGTTCAAACGTTGCCGTTACCGCCCACACCTCACGACCCGCAGCACGATGTTCCTCAATAACTTCGTTAGCCTGAGCACGGAAGAGTTTTTCCATGTGGCTATCGTAAAAGTCACGCAAGTATTCGTCGACTTCTTCCTTTTTCTTGCCCTCAAAGGCAGAGAACACTGCACCGCGAACCCAGCTTTCATTTTGTGGCAGGCGGAGCTTGTAGGCAGCAGCCCAGCAAAGAATGCGCAGAAGCGTGCCCTTGCCCAAGAGACCCTTTCGAACCAGATGGCTCACCAAAATGACTGGCGAATTACCGGATATGCAGGTACCGTCGAAGTCGAACGCGGCAATTTCAACCGGCTTCGTCTGACGAGAATCGCCCATCGCGTCTCCACCCTCCTGGTATCGATTGCGCCATTTGTCATACGCAACTTAAAGTTGAACTTGCTTACTATACACCATGCAAGAACCGACAAGAAACGCGACAGAGTGGAGATTGAGGCTTCAGCAAAGGCACACTTTTAGACCGCTCGAAAGCCAGCTCCTGAAAGCCCCGAAAAGCAAAAAGGCTTGCCTTGCGGCAAGCCTTACATGCAAAGTGGCGGGATGTACGGGACTCGAACCCGCGACCTCCGACGTGACAGGCCGGCGCTCTAACCAACTGAGCTAACACCCCATGTCTTAAGCGACTTGCGATAGTTTACTAGCAATCAAAACCGAGCACAAGACCCTATTTGAAATAATTTTCAACACATCCAATCAACTACCTAAAGACTGCAAACCCCTTTCCGTTGATTCGATAATCCTGCCCATAGTTCGCATAGATGCAACCGCTGCAAAACGCAGCAGCAATGCCGAGCTGCCGCTTTCTTTTGTTCCTTTTCGCGGTATTCGCCCTGCTGTTGTCGTAGCCCCTACGCCTTTTCAAACATTTACCCTCGTTGCCGTTACTCACCTTGCGCGTTTTCCAACAAATGCGCCCGCTGCAGTGATCCGCCCATCGCGAAAACAAAAATCTCGACTTTTTTGCAACTTTTTTGCGATTGGCAACTCCCCTCCACCCTGGCAACGCGGCAATAAGCCTCTACACAGCCATTTTCGCCGCGTTTTTGGGCAGCAATCCGCGATTGGGGAGATTGCAACAATCCCTAATCGCAAAAAAGTTGCAACCAAGGCAGAATTTTTGTTTCTGAACTCCCGAGGCGACTTCAGGATGGCGCTGTGAGCAAGGTTTGCCCAGCAGTGCTTCGAGCAGCATTGGGAATGCGCTATAAATGGGTAGATTTGTAGCGGCGCTATGAGCAGCGATAAATGCGATGGGCCAGGTTCAGCACTGCATAGCGATGTCCAAAAAACAGTCCTATAGGGGTTATAGGCAAAAGGGACTATGGGACAACGTGCGTCTGACTAGTCGATGGCATATGGGCCCAAATTAGCACAAACCCCTTTTGCCCATAGCCTAATTGCGCGGAGACATCATGAAACACAGAGTGGTGAGATTCAAAACCAAAGAAACAAAAAAGGCCCGCCATTGGCGAACCTTTAATACGTAAGCTGGCGGGATGTACGGGACTCGAACCCGCGACCTCCGACGTGACAGGCCGGCGCTCTAACCAACTGAGCTAACACCCCATGTGCGACAGCGATAGATAGTATACAGGAACGGAATCATCGCGCAAGAACCTTTTTAAAAAAGTTTTCCCAAATTAGGAGACGGATCATTCCACATGCACTTATGCCGTTCAGCAAAATGATAGCCCCCGCAATGCTCCACACGAAATAGTCAGTGTGAACTGGGAGCCAGCCAACAGAGAAACAGTGTTACAGGCGCTTGCCCTTGTTCCTATGACCTGGCTTTAAGGATTTCCATGCAACTTTAGCTGCCGATTTGGCAACGGGCGCAGCGGCATCCAGGGCAACCACGGCTGCCTTCTTCGCCTTTGGCGCCACGGCGGCAACAACCGTTTTCACCGCAGGCTTGGCGGCAACGGTTTCCGCGGCTTCCGCTGCCACGGAAGTGGTTTTTCCCACCAGAGCAGCCAAGCCGGCAATATCGCCGCCGCCCTCAAAATACTCGATTGCCGCATGGCCAATAGCTTGGGTGCCCACATAGCCCATGGTTCCCTTTACCGCCCAGCCAAGCGCCGGGATGGCACCTGCAAGCTGACGGGAAACCCCACGAAATACAAAGCCCCCAGCAATAACACCAGCAATCTCCTTCACCCTATCGGCACTCAAGGGATGTCCGTAGGCAGCTGCGATCTGCAATACCATCTTTGCTTGGTTTGCGGTCATGATGGGCATGTCGGCGCCAGGAACAAAGACAACGACCCCAACACCAGCATTCTGCAGAGAAGTGGTGCGAATCGATTCATATGCCAAAGGGCGACGCACAAACGGATAGGCTATAGAGAAGGCCAAGCGCTTTTCTGAATCGGCGCGAACAATCCATGTGCCGATTTCGTCTGCAAGCGTTCCGCGAAGCTCATCGCTTAGCACTTCGCCTTCGCCAAGCGAAATCAGATCTTCGTCTGGAATAGCATAGCCAGCCGCCACCGCAGCCTCATGAACCGCTTCTGCATTTTCGGCAACAACCAAAACAGGCGTTCCTTGTTCGCGGAACCCCGCTGCGATCTTCCCAACATCAGGATTCGAACCTGCAGCAATAACCGCAATGTCGCTTGCAACGTGCGCATCGGGTATTTGGGTAGGGAAATAGCTCACCATAACACGGGAGTTAGCAGATTCGCTATTAAAGCCCGATCGTACGAACACCTGAAACTCCGGCGTTGCCGACTCGTCGATAAGGATATTTGCAGAAACTGAGACAGAACATGCTTTATCGATATCGATTGCTGCCGTCAACAAAGCGGGAATATCAATTGGTAGTTTCATGCGATCCCCTTTCGCGTTAGCGTCCGCTATGAACCCAAACAGAGTTTATCAAACCCAGCATCACGAAGTTCACAACCATAAACGATGATCCGTAACTGATAAACGGCAACGGAATACCCGTAATAGGCATAAGGCCACAATCCATGCCGATATTCTCTAGTATCTGAAAGAGCCACATGCCCACAACGCAGATAACGATAATGGTACCGAAAAGATCGCTGGCGCCACGTGCAACGTGTACTGAGGTGACGATCAAGCCGATATAGAATGCGAGCAAAACGAGCGCACCCACAAAACCAAACTCTTCCGCCAAGATGCAGAAAACGAAGTCGGTTGGTGCCTCGGGCAAAAAGCCCATGGACGATTGGGTTGCCTGCATAAAGCCCTTGCCCAGCAGTCCGCCGCTGCCAATAGCAATCTTTGCTTGCTGCGAATTATAGCCATCGCCCGAAGTGTCATACGTAGAGTCCGAGAACACCATCAAACGTGACTTTTGGTAGTCCTTTAAAAGTACATCGTGACCAGCGATTTGGTCGACAATGGGGTCGATAATCAAGATTGCGGCGCATAAGAGAATAATGGTAAGACCCGTGCCCACCATGAAACGCCAATCGGCACCACCGATAATCAGCGCGAAGGCAGCAATAACCAAGTACACCAAGCCGGTGCCAAGGTCGGGCTGAGTCATAACACAAACGAAAGGCACCGCCATGATGCCAAGTGCCTTCAGGTACTCACGCAAATCGGTAAGACGACCGCCGTAGCGCGCCATAACCGAAGCAGCCAACAGCACCATGGTGATCTTCGCAAATTCACCCGGCTGAATCTGAGTGCCGATGTTGATCCAAGAGCGACCGCCATTAACTTCCACGCCAATGCCGGGCAAATGAGGCGAAAGGAGCAAAACGACATTAATGATCAGGAACAACGTGGTATAGCCAGAAAGGGCGTGATAATCCATGCGTGTGATGAGCACAAACAGGACCATACCCACCGCAACGCCTGAGAGCTGACGAGCGAAGCTATAGTCGGCATCGGCAGATGTAGCCGAGAACTGAACGATAAGGCCATACCCAACCAGCAAAAGGGCGAACAGATAGAACGAAGGGTTCACATACTTGAACCTGCGAGGACGCGTAGCGCGAGCCACTGCAGGGTCTTGCATGCGCAAAGAGCTGATCTCGTTAATTTGAGCCACCAACGCTCACCTCCGTTGCCGCAATAGTGCTCATATCTTCTTCCAAGGTGCCCGCTGCAGACTGAATTGCGGCATCCATGATTTGACCCGCCAAAGGCGCAGCAACAGAACCGCCCGAGCCGCCTTCCTCGACGCACACGCACATTGCAAACTGCGGATTGTCGTAAGGGGCGTAGCAGGAGAACCATGCCATATCTTCTTTGCCGGCAACCTCGGCAGTACCAGTCTTTGCCGCTGCAGACCAAGAGTACTTATTGAACTCGGTTGAAACGGTTTCGTTTTCCGTAGCCACACCATGCAAAGCATCGCGCACGATTTTAAGATTTGCTTCTGTTACCTGCGGCGCCGTGTCTTCTACCGTGTCATAGGAGAGCACCGTATCGCCCAGTGAATTGCGCGCCTCCTTCAGCAGATGCGGACGCAAGAGCTTTCCCGTTGCAACCGCGCCATAAGCACGAACCACCTGAATGGGAGTAACCAAGACATAGCCCTGGCCGATAACCATGTTCGACATATCACCGGGCAGCCACTGGGCTTCTTCGGGGACGTCTTTGAAATATTCCTTTTTCCATGCAGGCGTGGGAATACGACCCTCCGCTTCACCGGAAAGGTCGATCTTTGTAGCAGCCGAATAGCCAAATTCCTTAACGAAATCTTGCATGGCCTCATCACCGATGGAGGCACGGGCATCGTAGAAGCTCTTTGCGATTTCATAGAACACAACGTCGCAGGAAACGACGATGCCCTCACGCAGGCCCAGCAACCCATGACCTGACTTTTTTTGCCAGCACTTCTGCGGGAAGCTGTCGCCAAAACCCGTCCAGGTGCCCTGACAGTCCCAGACGCGAGATGTATCAGCAAATCCATAGGTTAAACCAGCCAGACTGGTAAATGCCTTGAAGCACGATGCCGCAGGGTACGTACCTGCGATAACGCGATTCATCAACGGATAATGAGACTCCTCGGTTTGGTAAGCGTCCCACATGTCCTGGGAAATACCGCCGATAAAATGCTCAGGTGCATAGGTTGGATAGTTCGAAAGCGCCACAATGCCGCCCGTATTAACATCCATTACAACGCATGATGCCGCAGTACCGGTTCCGTGACGCACCACATCCTGAAGCACGCGATCTGCCACATGTTGAACCTTGGCATCGATGGTCAGGTACACATCGTTGCCCTTGCTCGGGGCGGTTTCCCCTACCACCTGCTGAACCACACCAGCTGCGTTTGTCACCAAAACACGTTGACCATGGTCGCCGGCAAGCAGCGAATCGTAAGTTTGCTCGATGCCGCTTTTGCCTACAGCATCACCAGACTGGATATCACGGCCCTCGGCAGCGTTCTTCAAGTCATCTTCGGAAGCGGTGCCCGTATAACCCAAGGCATGCGCCGCCATCGCCCCATAGGGATAGGTTCGCGTGGTTCGAATCTGCGTGCTGACACCGGGAAAGGCATCGCGATGTTCAGAAATATACGCGATATCGCGCAGCTTCACATCGCTTGCCACCACTCGTTGGCTCTGGGCACCCGAAGAAGAATCGAGAATACGAGAACGCACCACTTCGTAGGGAATTCCCAGAAGGGAAGAAAGGCGCAAGATCACATCGGAGTTCTTTGCAACATCCGCATCGGCAAGAACAGTTTGCACCTGGCGGTTTGCAACCATGGCAATACCATTTGCATCGTAGATAACGCCACGAGGAGCCGGCGTATTTACCGTAGTGTAGAGGTTTGCATCTGCCTCTTCGCTATAGCTGGCAGCCTCGATGATCTGCAAACCAAACAGCTTGGCGGTAAGCGCACCGAAAATGCCCAATGCTATGACGCCAACCGCAGTGAAGCGATTGCGCAAGCCCTCGCCCGCAGCAACACCGCCGCCCATAGAAGGGCCGCTCGGCGCAGCGCTATGCGTGGTCTTTGGCGTTTCTGCAGCAATACCAACCGACGTTACCGAGCGTACTCGCATACGGTCGGCAGCCCTCGAGTGAGCAGAATTGGCGCGCACGCGGAACACAACCGCAAGGATAACGCCCAATACAACAAGAGCGGCAAAAGTAGTGAGAATAGCGGAAAGCACGTGTTCCCCCTACCCTTAGCGGAATCGACCCGAGGTAGGAACCTGCCACGCTTCATTAGAAGCTTGAGCAAACGGCAAGCGACGCATGATGACAAAGAGCAACGCCGCGATCAATGAGTTCAGGATTGTGGCAGGAATCACGCGCTGAGCAAAGATATCAAGGATGGACCCCTGATAGCCGAGCGCTAAAAGGACAACGGCAAACAGCAGCTCAAACACCAAAAGCGTTGCAGCAAGGGCAATAAGCGGCATAGCCAAAGAGGTATCGTCCAACACCTCGAACACACGCGAGAGGCAGAACACTGCAATAAGCAAAAGCAACGGCGTAAGGCCTACTGGTGTATGCGTAAGGAGGTCGGCAATAAGGCCAAGCACAAACGCATAAACGTACGTGGTATCGGGTCGACGCATGATGGAGAGCACCAGAACGAACGAAACAATAAAACTTGGCACCGTAGAGAACACCGTAAGAATCGGTGCGAATACGACCTGAATTACTACGATGACAACAGAAAAGATAAGAGGAAGCATCCAATCACGCATGGGCGTTATTCACCATCCTCGGAAGAAGAGTTAGAAGTAGATTTCTTCTTGGAGTCAGAGCTAGAAGAGTCGCCCGACTTTGAAGAGCTGTCGGAGCTTGAGCTGGCATTCGCATCGCTGGTTGAGTTTTTGCTCAAAAGGGCATCGGGTCCAACCGCTTGAACTACAGCGTTGGCGGCATTGGTGTCGCTAGAAGCGGCACCATCATTGCTCATGCCCAAAACAACCAGCACTTCACTGATGTTGCTAAACGATGAGTTAGGCGAAATAACAATGGTGCGCGTTGCGTCGCCCTGTCGCTGCTCAACCTTGGAAACCACGCCCACGACCAATCCGCGGAAGTAGCCTCCGCCAAGACCTGTGGTTATAACCGCTTCGCCTTCTTTCACCTCGGTGCTCTCATCAACGCCCTGAAGGTACAGCACGCCTTCCACCGATCCAGAAAGAATACCCTCGACACGAGAGTTTTGAAGCATCACGGCAACGCCACTTTGAGCATCGTTGAGCAATCGCACTTCAGATGTATAGGTTGAGCAGGAAACCACCTGGCCAACCACTCCCGTAGATCCCATAACGGGCAATCCCGGCTTCACGCCAGATGCAGTGCCAACATCGATGGTGATAATGCGATTGTAGGAATCGGAGGAATAGCCCGTCACGTGGGCAGCAACCGAAGAGAATCCATACACGTCATGAATGCCGATAAGCGCCTCAAGGCGCGAAGCCTCCTGACGATACTCTTCAAGCTCGACCACCATTTGGGAAAGCTGTGCGTTGCTTTCCTTCAACTGGCTCATGGTTTGACCATCGGCCGTAAGGTCTTCCAACGAAGCTGAAGCAGAGGCAGCAAGCGAACCTGCGGCAGTCCCTGCAGAAGACAGGGGCGAAGAAACAGCTGATGTAGTATTTTGCAATGAATGCAGAGCGCCTTCGTCTCCCTCGCGGGAATAGACGACGACAAGGACGAGAGAGACCACCAACAAGATGATCAGCAACCCCGTCCCTCCAAGTTGGCCGCCGAATGGGATCTTTTTTTCGTTCAAATTCAGGGCCATATCGTAAAAGGATCTCCTATTTCGATCTCATAAGAATCTGCTTGAGTGCCGTGGGAGTTTCAAGAACCTTCAAGCAACCCGAAACAACATTGGTGAGCGCCGTTTCACTGGTCCAAACCGGAATCTCAAGCTGCTGCGAAAGATAGCGATCCAAGCCAGCGAGCAAACCGCCGCCGCCCGTGAGCAGAATACCGTTGGAAATGATGTCGGAGGCCAAGTCGGGGTTGGTCTTCTTGAACGTTTCCTTGATATGCACAACCATTTCGTCGATAGGAGCCTGCAGCGCATCACGCACATCTTCCGACTGAATGGTAACTTCCTTGGGCTGTTCGGTAAGCACGTCCTGACCAGAGATGATCATGTCGCGTTCACGACCGTCTTCAAAGGGCAGAATGGATCCAATCTTAATCTTGATGACCTCTGCTGTGCGTTCACCGATCTTGATTCCAAGAAGATCACGCAAATGAACCGCAATAGCTTCATCAAGACGATTGCCAGCAAGACGCAGAGAAGAAGAAGTTACGATACCGCCCAAAGAAATGACGGCAACTTCAGTGGTGCCG
>UMDT01003685.1_pt1 | contig 18421 bp, 16 predicted proteins | sample 1964561 | NCBI WGS metagenome assembly UMDT01 (sample SAMEA4836001, study PRJEB28245) | human gut metagenome | biome: gut microbiome; material: fecal sample | place: Denmark | collected 2008
AGCGGTGCTTAAGCCGTAAGGCGGGAATTGTGCGGTGTTGCCCAAGACACAAATTTTTAAGGAAGAGATCAAATTGGCAAACAAACCGCAAATTGATATCCCACTGGGGGAACCGGCTCAGCATAAACCGGGCAGTAAAATCGATATCTCCTTGGATGACGACCAGCCGCCCAAGCTGCAGCCGGACCCGGCACCGGGGCAGATTTTGCAAACTGAAATGGAAATTGTAAACCGCCACCATGAGGAAGTCAGGGAGCAGCACCGCCGCGCGCGCGTGCAGCAGGAAGGGTAATTTTTATATGCAGGTACGTTTAACAACGCCGCTTACACGGCAGGAGCTTGCCCCGCTGCACGCGGGGGATACCGTGCTGCTGACCGGCACCGTATATACCGCCCGCGATGCCGCCCACGCCCGTATGAACGAAGCGCTGGACCGTGGGGAACCGCTGCCGTTCGATATCAAAGGCGCGGCCATCTATTATGTCGGGCCCACACCGGAGCGCCCCGGCTGTGCCATTGGTGCGGCGGGGCCCACGACATCCGGCCGCATGGATAAGTTTACCCCGCGCCTGCTGGACCTGGGCCTTGCCTGTATGATCGGCAAGGGCAAGCGGGATGAAGCCGTAAAGGCCGCCGTTGTGCGCAACGGTGCTGTGTACCTGGCAGCCATTGGCGGGGCAGGTGCCCTGATGGCTGGCAGCGTAAAAAGCTGCGAGATCATCGCCTGGCCGGACCTTGGGTGCGAGGCTGTCCGCCGCCTGGAAGTGGTGGATATGCCCCTTACCGTTCTGCTGGATGCCCATGGCGGCGACCTGTACCAGTCCGGCCCGCAGGCATACCTGCAAAGCCTGACCTGATACGAAACCTGAGGCAACACCGCACAATTCCCGCCTAGCGGCTTAAGCACCGCTCCGGCAGCTGCGGCACGGCATCTGCGTTGCCAAAATGCTCGATAATGTCGGGTTGCGGTACCCGCATCGTGCTTCGGGGGCAAAAGCCCCTCGCACTCTGCGACCGCTGCCCCTGCTTCGGTTCGCTGTTTCCGCCACTGGCGGCGCTCACCTTTGCAGCATCCAGTATTATCTGCGCTTTTGGCTTAGCATCTGCCGCACCTCGCTCGCCGTATCGGCACTTAGAATTATGCGGTATTGCCCTAATATGACCCGTCTGCCTGCATTGACAAAAAGCGTGATACCTGCTAAAATACAAAGGTATTTTGAGCGGATATGGCGGAATTGGCAGACGCGCTGGTTTTAGGGTCCAGTGTCTACGACGTGCAGGTTCAAGTCCTGTTATCCGCACTGAATAATAAAAATCCGAACCTTTTCTCGACAGGGGAAAGGGTTCGGATTTTTGGTTTTCTTCAACAATCAAAAATGAAGATACAAATGAGTGCTGCATCTCGATTTTTCTCTCGGGACGCGGCACTTTTTAACTCTTTTGGTCAGTGGCAGCTCCCGGCACAGCCGCCTTTGTCATCGTGGCAGGAATGGGAGCCGCAGGCATGCTCTGCTTCGTGGGCATGATGATTGCAGTGGGCGTTGGGGTCAAAAACAAGCCGACCAGCCAGATAATCTGCGGCAGCGGCATCCGCACTGCCGGAAATACCGCCAAACAGCTGGATGCCAGCCTGCACAAGGGCGGCCTGGGCACCGGCACCAATCCCGCCGCATAAAACCACATTGACCTGATGCTGAACCAGGAAGCCTACCAGCGCACCATGGCCCTGCCCGTTGGTGGAAACAACCTCGCTGCCCAAAATCAGGCCGTTTTCTGCATCGTAGATTTTGAATACGCCGGTGGCTGCCCAAAAAACGGAGCCGCCGGCCTTTGCTATTTGCTGCATGTGAGGATACTTCACAAAAGCTGACGCAATCCGGCGTGAACACAGCAAAAATGCCGGACATTTGTTGCCTGCCGCGGGAAACAAATAGCAGATGCACCCAAGGAATCTGTGACAAAAAAGTGTAAATTTGGAAGCTTTGCAGGTTGAAAGCCGCACAAGGATATGATAAAATAAACTACATAGTTAAAGGAACAAGATAAAACGAACAGACGTTATAAAATGATAAAATACATTGCAGCGTCTGTAAAAGCAAGGATGTCAGGTGATTGAGGTTGAAAACGTTGAACCAGAAGATGGAATACTTACGGAACGGCGTGCGGTACTGCCTGTTGCTGATTTTGTTGGTGCTTGCCTTTGCAACAGGTGCCCATGCGGCACAGGATGATTACTATTATCCCAATTATGATGCATCGGCCAATGGATGTGTGGACTTGATGAATTACGTCAAGCGTGTTACCGTTACGGTCAATGGTGTGGACTATACCCTGGACCAGCTGGACCAGATGCGCCAGCAGGGAACCCCGCTGACCATGCAGGTTGGCGATACCATCTCCTTCAACGTGCTGTTCGGTTTGCAGGGCCGCGCTTATGACCCGAACGATGCCACACTGGTGGATGAGTCCAATTCGACCTATGTGACCTATACCCATGATACAACCATGCTGGATGGCACAACGGTGGCAGCGGGCAGCCAGGCAATCCTGGATGACTCCAGCCTGATGAAAGAAAACACCACCAAGGGCAACAGCTACCTGCGTATGGATATCGGCTGGCTGCTGGATGCCTGCCCCGGCAACTATAATATCGAGTATACGGATGGCAACGTCAGCTTCTATCAGGGCGGCGAAAACAACCGCTATCTGTATGTTTACTTCCCGCACGGCATCGGCAATGATACCTATGCTGAGAACGGCTACTTTACCATTACCACAACCCTTTCCCGCACGATGGACAGCATTACCATCCCGGTACCCAACTGTTTTTTTGGTTCTCGTACCAGCTGGATCGTGTACGTTATGGTCAAGGAACATGTGGAAAACAGTTACTCCGGCAACATCAGCAGCTATGGCCGCATCACGGTCAAGAAAAAGTGGATTACCGATGACAGCAACCACGGCCCGGCCAGAATTGTGCTGACCTATACCCAGGATGGCCAGCAGCGCAGCGCCACCCGTACCATCACGGGGGATGACACCGCTTACTTTGATATCCGCCAGGGCATGACCAACTGCAACATCAGCGAGGATATGACCGGCCTGGATGGCTATGTTTCCACCATGACCACCAGCGATGACGGCAAAACCTTTACCTTTACCAACGCCAAGCGGCAAAAGCTGATCGTGAGCAAAAAGTCCGCCACCGGCAGCGATGAACTGCCCGGCGCAAAACTGGTGGTTTACAGCGTAGGCTCCGATGGCACCCAGAGCGAGATCGACAGCTGGAAAACCGAAAGCACTCCGCACGAGATGCAGCTTTCGCCCGGCAACTACCTGCTGCGCGAAACTTACGCTCCGGCAGGCTATGCCATGACCAGCGATATTACCTTTACCATCAATTCGGATTTTACCGTTGCCGTAACTTCCAAATCCGGCAAGCTGGATGGCCAGACATTGACTGTTATTGACCAGCCACTGGAAGTCAAGCTTTCCAAGGTGGACCCCAACGGCAACTCTCTGGCAGGGGCTTCCATGACGCTGACGGATAAGAACACCGGCAAGCTGGTTCACAGCTGGGTTTCCGGTACAGAACCGGAAAAGCTGGTGATGACCGGCAACACCGGCGAAGTGCTGGTGGCAGGCCATACTTACATCATGCACGAGGAAAGCGCCCCGGAGGGCTATGCTCAGGCTGCGGATGTAGAGTTCTACTTTAACGGTGACGGCACCATCCCCAACTGTGGCTACCACCTGGTCAAGATGGTGGACCAGCCGAGCGCAACGCCGACACCGAGCAATCCTTCGGAGACCCCGGACAAAACGCCCAACCCGGATGGTGGTCCGACCCCGGGTAACCCCGGCAACGACCCGAATGTTCCGGCTTTTGCAAACGGTCAGTACGATCTGCCCACCGGTGACAGCCCGGTGATGTGGATCTTCCTGGCGCTGGCAGTTGTATGTATTGGCGCGGCTGTTGGTGTGACCGTGGTGCGCAAAAAGAAAGAAAACGGCGATGATGCCTCGCATTCCGACAGGGGGTAAGCATGAGCAGACAAAATCCCTCTTATAGCGGGCAGCCCCGCCGCTCCACAGGCAGCAGTACCCACCACAAATCCAGCAGAAAGCAGTACACCATGTACCGTGAGCCGCCGGAGAAAGACCCCAAGCCGCACCGTCGGCGCAGTACGGATGGCGTAACGGCAGCGCAGCTTTCCAAGTTTATTGTACCGGCGCTGCTGGCTGCCGCGGTGGTGTTCCTGCTGTTGTTCTTCTGGCAGTGGACAAGCTACCAGAAAAGTGATGAAGAATACCAGACCCTGCGCACCCAGCTTGTCTGGATGGATACCAGCACCGGCGGCGATAACGCCCCGGCTTCCCGCCTGGACTTTACCGCGTTGAAAGAGCAGAACCCGGACGTTACCGCATGGCTCAGTGTGCAGGGGCTGGAACTTTCGCTGCCGGTGGTGCAGAACGAAGATTCCAACTATTACCTGCGCCGCAGCTTTTCCGGTGCAAGCAGCAACGATGGCTGTCTGATCCGCCCTTCGTGGGATTCCACCAGCTGGGCGGACGGTCTGTGCCATGTGATCCATGGCCACAACATCCATAACGGTGCCATGTTCGGCAAGCTGGATGCTTACCGCAAGCAGGATTTTTACAGCGCAAACCCAACGTTTACCCTGTACACGCCGGATGGCGACTACCTGTGCCGCATCTTCTCGGCACACGATGCCAAATCGGACGACCCGTGCTATGCGCTGGATTACAGTGAGGGCGAAGATTACGATGCCTTTTTGCGGTATCTGAAAGAACTTTCGCTGTATGATACCGGCGTGGATGTTCCCAGCGGCAGCCATATCCTGACGCTTTCCACCTGCCGCTCCGCCTATGCTTCCAACAACCAGCGCTTTGTGGTACACGCCATCATGGAACCCATCAACCACGCGCAGTAAGGTTGCGGGATAGCGAGACAAAAGCACCCGAAATGATAAGACAAATTTAGATAACCGCCCGTCTGTTTGGAATATGACATTCCGGCAGGCGGGCGGTTATTTTGGTTTTGTATTTGTATAGTATGAAAAAAGGGCAGAAACCCTGCCCAATTTGTAGGGAATGGTCAAGACCGTTCCCTACAGAGCAATAAAAAATATCATCTAAAACAACCAAGGCCCGCTGCATCCCAAAATCCTGTGCAACGGGCCTTGATCTTATTTTGTATGTAATACGAGATTAAAGTTTCTTTGGTTCCTTCTTTTCAAAGAAGGAATACAAACCCTCGTAAAAAATCACACTCTCACCATGTTGCGGGTGATCTCGGCCAGGGAATGTGCGCCGCACATACTCATGGTGTCGGCCAGCTCACCGGCCAGCTTGTCCACATACACCTGAACACCCTCGGCACCGGCACCGTAAATGGCGTTCACAAAGGGGCGGGCAATCAGCACAGCGTCTGCGCCAAGGGCCAACGCCTTAAATACATCCACACCGGTGCGGATGCCGCCATCCACCAGAATCTTGCAGCGGCCATTGACGGCCTCCGCAATTTCCGGCAGAACTTCTGCCGTGGCGGGCACCTGGTCCAGAACACGCCCGCCGTGGTTGGAAATCACGATCGCCGAAGCACCGGCTTCCACCGCTTTCTGCGCGCCGCGTGCCGTCATGACGCCCTTGATGATGAACGGAACCTTGGCATCCGCAATAATGCCGCGCAGCTCCTCCACCGTTTTGCTGCCGGCGGGCGGGTTCAGGTTCTTCAAAAACGGCAGACCGGCGGCGTCAATGTCCATGGCAACGGCAAACGCGCCGGTGGCACGCACCAGGGCCATCTTTTCTGCAATCGTCCCGGCATCCCAAGGCTTTACGGTTGGAATGCCAAACCCGGCATTGGCTTTTACCGCCTTGCAGGCACCCACCATAACCGCGGGATTGGTGCCGTCACCGGTGAAAGCCAGGATCCCGGCATCGTGGCAGGCGGGAACCAGAATATCATTGTACTCCAGGTCGGTGTACTTGGTGCCGTAATGCAGCTGCATGGCACCCACCGGCCCGGCAAAAACCGGGATGCGGTAACTGTGGCCGAACATTTCCAGCGTGGTGTCCGGCTCACCCGATTCGCAAATGGTGTCCATGTTCACCCGCACGTTCTGCCATGCGCTGTAATTGCGGATGGCAACATCACCCACGCCCTTGGCACCGGGACCCGGCACCGTGTTGCGGCAGGCACGCCCATCACACACAGGGCACGCTTTGCAGGGCCCCATCTGGCCACGCGCTGCAGTAAGTACTTCGTTATACGTCATGGTCGTTTGCTCCTTTGTGGCGGCAAAAGCCGCAGTGTTTGCTCACTGCCATTGTAGCCTATTTGCCGCAAACCCGCAAGTGCATTTTGCCCGCCGCACAGGGGGCTACCCAAATACCTGTTGGTGTGCTATGATATTATTGATAATATAACAAGGCATAACAAGGTTTAGCGCCAAATGCCCGTGCCTGCACGGAAAAATACTTAAGGCAACACCGCACAATTCCCGCCTTGCGGCTTAAGCACCGCTCCGGCAGCTGCGGCACGGCATCTGCGTTGCCAAAATGCTCGATAAGACATCCAGTATTATCTGCGCTTTTGGCTTGGCATCTGCCGCACCTCGCTCGCCGTATCGGCACTTAGAATTATGCGGTATTGCCTTATCCGTTGGGAAAGCCGAAAAAAGCAAAAAAATGGCCTGTTTTTGCAACGTGGCGGACTTTTTGAATTTCCGGTATCCCCAAAATGGATGTACAATAGAAAGGAATCGCTATGAAATTTTCAGAAATGAAGTACGAACGCCCGGACCTGGATAAGGTTCTGGCCCAGTGCGAAGAGTATGCCAAAAAGATGGCCGCTGCCCAGAGCGGCGAAGAACTGGTACAGCTTTACCGCGAAGAAAACGCCATGATGGCCCATTACCACACGGCATCCTGCCTGGCATCCATCCATTATACCCAGGATACCCGCGATGAATATTGGAGCGGGGAACAGGAATGGTTTGATGCAACCGGCCCGGCGGTCAGCAATGCAGCACGCAATGTTGCGGAGGCGATTCTTTCCAACCCGCACGCCAAAGCGCTGGAAGAAGCGTTCGGTACCCGCATTCTGCCCAGCCTGCGCAACCTGGTGCTGAGCATGGACGACCGGGTGATCGAACTGCAGAAAGAGGAAAATGCCCTGACCAGTGCTTACCAGAAATTGTACGGCGGTGCAATGGCGGAGCTGGACGGCAAACAGCTGACCATCCCGCAGCTGACGCTGTATAAGCAGAGCACTGACCCCGCCATGCGCCGTAAGGCTTACGAGGCGGAAGCCGTTTACTTTGACGCCCACCGCACCGAGTTTGACGAGATCTATGATAAGATGGTCAAGAATCGCAACGAGCAGGCACGCATCCTGGGCTACAACGATTACAGCGAGCTGAGCTATATCCGCATGAACCGCATCGGTTACGGCCCGGCGGAGGTTGCCGCGTTCCGCCAGGAAGTGGTGGAGCAGGTGGTGCCCATGATCCAGAAGGCTCTGGCTCTGCGCAACAAGCGCACCGGCATTGAGAACCCCATGTTCTGGGACAGCACCATCAGCTTTGCGGACGGCAACCCCGTGCCGCACGGCAGCTATGACGAGCTGATGGCCGGTGCCCGCAAGATGTACCATGAGCTCAGCCCCGAAACGGCAGAGTTCATCGACTTCATGCAGGATAACGAGATGTTCGACGTTCTCAGCCGCCCCGGCAAAATGAGCGGCGGTTATGAGGAAATGCTGCCCGATTACAAGACCCCCTTCATCTTTGCCAACTGGAACGGTACGGCGGGGGATGTGGATGTGCTGACCCATGAAGCAGGGCATGCGCTGGAAGGCTACCTGGCTGCCCGCAGCCCCAAGAACATCCCCGAAGATATCCAGTGCCCCGGTATGGAGAGCGCCGAGATCCACTCCATGAGCATGGAGTTCCTGACCGCCCCGTGGCATCACCTCTTCTTTAAGGAGGATACGGATAAATACGAGCTGCTGCACGCCGAGGACAGCTTTATCTTCCTGCCATACGGCTGCATGGTGGATGAATTCCAGCACATTATGTATCAGCAGCCAGATCTTACGCCGGATGAACGCAATGCCGTCTGGCTGGAGCTGGAAAAGAAATACCGCCCCTGGAACAAGTTCGGCGACCTGCCGTTCTATGGCCGCGGCGCAGGCTGGCAGCGCCAGCTGCATATCTTTGAATGCCCGTTCTACTATATTGATTACTGCCTGGCAACCGCCATTGCCCTGCAGTTCTTTGTGGCCAGCCTGAAGGACCACAAGGACGCCTGGCAGCGCTATATGAAGCTGACCAACCTGGCCGGTATGGCAACCTATACCGAGCTGGCCGAAAGCGCCGGAATGAAAGCCCCCTTTACCAAGGGCAGCCTGACCGAGCTTTCCCGCGCGGTGGCGGATTGGATCAAGCAGCATCAGGTAAGCTAAAACAGAATAAGCATCACTTTTATGCCGCAGGCTGTGTGCCTGCGGCATTTTTGCTGCCATTTTTGAAGCAGTGGGAAAGAACCAGATAAAATATATTGACTGACATAATATTATATGATATCTAATATATAGAACAAAATAATACCGGCAGAGCCGCCGCTACACGCAGCGGCACTGCCGGCTAATACAACAGGCAAGGGGGCACCCACATGAGCTTTACCACAGGCGCGGCGCTGCTGGATGCCGTGGTGCTGGCGGTCGTATCGCGTGAGGAAGAAGGTACTTATGGCTACAAGATCACCCAGGAGATCAAGCAGGCGCTGGAATTGAGCGAATCGACACTGTACCCGGTGCTGCGACGGCTGCAAAGGGATGGCTGCCTGACCATTTACGATGAACCGTTCAATGGCCGCAACCGCCGCTATTATAAAATTACCCCGCTGGGGCGGCAGCAGCTGGCAGGCTACAAGGCAGAGTGGAAAGTTTACGCCGCCAACATTGACCATATTTTTGGGGAGGATGCAAAATGACAAGGCAGGAATATATGCAGCAGCTGGCAGCTCTGCTGGCCGCAATGCCGGAAGCCGAACGCCGGGATGCCCTGGATTATTACGAAGAATACTTTGATGCTGCAGGCCCCGAAAAAGAGGCCCAGACCATCCAGGAACTGGGCAGCCCCCAGAATGTGGCGGAAAAGATATGGGAGGGTACCGGGGCACAGTCCGGCACGCCGATGCCGGATAACAGCATGCCAGAACAGGGCAGCAGGCGCAGAAAAAGCCTGGTGTGGATTGTGCTGGCTATCCTTGCGATTTTGATTGTTGTGCTGCTGGTGTTCATCGGCTCTTTCAAAATTGTGACAAAATATCAGTACAGCATTGCAGAGAGCGCAACGGCAGAAGAAGTCCCCCCGCAGGAAGCCACCGGGGGAGCAACCGAAAATATTGACGAAAGCACGGATGAAAATACCGAAACAGCCATCACAAAGGAAAGTGCAAAAAGCGAAAGCACCAACCGGTTGGAAAGCAGCACGATGACGCTGGATGCAAAGCAGGTCCAAACGATGGTATTGGACCTGGACTGCGGCGAGGTTGCTTTTGTGCGCAGCAATGCAGCGGATGAGATAACACTCCGGTTTGAAAATTTCTATTCCGACTGGCTGGAGCGTACCGTGGACGAGAGCGGCTTTAGCGTGCGGTACAAAATACCCAAAGGCTATATTTCCGGCAGTGACCCCACGCCCACGCTGAGCATCGCCCTGCCGGAGATAGAACTGGAACAGATAGAGCTGAATCTGAACCTGGGCAGCGCCGACCTTGGTACACTGAAAGCCAAAAGCATACAGGCAGACCTTGCCCTCGGCAGCCTGTATGCGGATGAGCTGCAAACCGGGCAGCTGGATGCAACGCTTGCCCTGGGCAGTGCAGAGCTTGGTACCGTGCAGGCAGAGCGCGTGACGATTGAAAACGCCCAGGGCGATGTGACGATCAGCCGCCTGGTGGGGGCCAGCCAGGTGCAGGTAACCGACCAGCTGGGCAATATTGCCCTGACCCTGGGGGAAAAGACAGACGGTTACAGCGTGCAGGCTGCATGCGGCCTGGGCAGCATTACGGTAAGCGGCGCCAAGCAGGCAAGCCCTTACAGCGCCAACAGCAAAGCAGCCAACGCTGTGATTCTGGATGCCGCGCTGGGGGATATTACCCTGAACTTTGAGGAATGAGCGGGGAAAAGAGCATCACATGTGCGGCGTGCCGGAACGCATTTGGAGCCCGTTCCAAACGGCGGACGGGTGCTGATGTGCAAAATGTTTTGATTAGTCATACTCTTGCGCCTGGCCATGGTGCAGTTTATACAACTTTTGCCCAAAAGGCCAAAAAAAGATTTAATGCAACAAATTTTGCATATTGTACGCGAATGTGGTACAATAACCAATAAGCAAATCAGGCAACGAAAAGGGTAAAGGAGAATTGCGAAATGGCGTATTATTTTAGTGAACCGTCCCGTACCTTCGGCGAGTATCTGCTCGTCCCCGGCTATTCCTCTTCGGAGTGCATCCCCACGGCTGTCAGCCTCAAAACCCCGCTGGTCAAGTACCGCAAGGGCGAAGAAGCCTGCCCCCTGACCATGAACATCCCCATGGTTTCGGCTATCATGCAGTCCGTTTCCGGCGAAAAGCTCGCCATTGCCCTTGCCAAGCAGGGCGGCGTTTCTTTCATTTACGGCTCCCAGTCCGTTCAGTCCGAGGCTGATATGGTTCGCCGTGTCAAGGCTTACAAAAAGGGCTTTGTTACCTCTGATTCCAACCTGCCGCCGGAGGCTACCCTGGCTGATGTGTTGGACCTGAAAACCCGTACCGGCCATTCCACCGTTGCCATCACGGCTGACGGCACCCCCCACGGCAAGCTGCTGGGCATTGTGGCATCCCGTGACTACCGTCTGTCCCGCATGAGCACCGATCTGAAAGTGACTGAGTTCATGACCCCGCTGGACAAGCTGGTTACCGCACCGGCCAACACCAGCCTGCATGACTGCAACGATATCATCTGGGATAACAAGATCAACTCTCTGCCGCTGGTAGACGAGCAGGGCAACCTGCAGTATATGGTTTTCCGCAAAGATTATGATTCCCACAAGGAACATGCCAATGAGCTGCTGGATGCCAACAAGAGCTATGTTGTCGGCGCCGGCATCAATACCCGCGACTATGCCGAGCGCGTGCCCGCCCTGGTGGATGCCGGCGTGGATGTGCTCTGCATCGACTCTTCCGAAGGTTACAGCGAATGGCAGTCCCGTACCATCGCCTGGATCCGTGAGCATTACGGCGACAAGGTAAAGGTCGGTGCAGGCAACGTGGTGGACCGCGAGGGCTTCCTGTTCCTGGCAAAAGCCGGTGCAGACTTTGTCAAGATCGGCATTGGCGGCGGCTCCATCTGCATCACCCGCGAAACCAAGGGCATTGGCCGCGGCCAGGCAACCGCCGTTATCGAGGTTGCCAAAGCCCGCGATGAATACTATGAACAGACCGGCATCTATATCCCTATCTGCTCCGATGGCGGCATTGTGCATGACTACCACATCACCCTGGCATTGGCAATGGGCGCTGACTTTGTTATGCTGGGCCGTTACTTTGCCCGCTTTGATGAATCCCCCACGAACAAGCTGCGCGTTGGCGGCAACTATGTGAAGGAATACTGGGGTGAAGGTTCCAACCGTGCCCGCAACTGGCAGCGCTATGACCTTGGCGGTGCCCAGAAGCTGAGCTTTGAGGAGGGCGTTGATTCTTACGTTCCGTATGCCGGCCCGCTGGCCGATGGCGTGCAGACCACGCTGTACAAGGTGCGTTCCACCATGTGCAACTGTGGTGCGCTGTCCATCCCGGAACTGCAGCAGAAAGCCCGCCTGACGGTCGTTTCTTCCACCTCCATTGTGGAAGGCGGCAGCCATGACGTTATCCTGAAAAACAACCCGAACAATGTTTAAGCTGTTCCGGGTTGGGGCACCACGGCCGGCAGAATTTGCGCTTGCAATCTGATAGGATTTGTGGTATTATAACCAACATGAGATGCAAAGGGGCAGCTACCAATACAGCTGTCCTTTTTTGCACTTTTGCGGGTTCAGGCGGTAACATTGTGCGTTTTAACCGCCTGGGGCCGGGGACTCAGCCCCAAAACAATCAGGGGCGCGGCAGAATGGCTGCGCCAATTAAGAGAGGGAAAGAATTATGAAAAAATTTGCCTGCGTTGCGCTGAGCACTGCACTGCTGGCCAGCATGCTAGCTGCCTGCGGCAGCTCCGCATCCACCACCCCAGCGGCTTCCTCCGCTGATACATCCTCCGATACCGGGGCATCTTCCACCGAAGCTGCCGCTTCCACCGGGGCTGCAGCAGATGGTTCGCTGCACGTTGCCATGAACACCGATATTCAGACGATGGATGTGCACAAGACCAACAACGACTACATGGTGCCGCTGAATATCTTTGACCGCCTGTTTGAGATCAAAACCAATGCGGACGGCTCCACTGAGCTGGAGAAGAGCCTGGTGGAAGACTACACCGTTTCGGACGACGGCCTGACCTATGATTTCACCCTGCGCAGCGGTGTTACGTTCTCTGACGGCACCCCGCTGACCGCCAACGATGTCAAGTATACCTTTACCCGTATGCTGGCCCTGCCGGACAGCGTGCAGACGGATTATGCCTCTGCCATTGCCGGTGCGGAAGCTGTGATGGATGGCACCGCCACCGACCTGGAAGGCATTCAGGTGATTGATGACACCCACTTTACCGTTACCCTGTCGGATCCGTTTGCCGGTTTCCTGTATGAGCTGGCAACCGCTTCCTGCTCCATCATGAGCGAGAAGAACGTGGAGGAAGCAGGCGACCAGTTTGGTATGGACTGCTCCAAGACCATCGGCTCTGGCCCGTATGTGGTCACCAGCTGGACCCGCGACAGCAGCATTGTGCTGGATGCCAACCCCAACTACTGGGGCGAAAAGCCCAGCGTGCAGCATGTGGAAATTTCCATCGTGCCGGATTCTTCCACCATGAGCATGATGTTCCAGAACGGTGAGCTGGATATCCTGGACTGCGATTACATTGACGCTGCCGTTGTCAACTCTACCTACAAGACCCAGTATGCCGATGATATCGTAACCTCCAACCGTCTGGGCACCACCTACATGGCTCTGAACGAGAATGTGGAGCCGCTGAACGATGTCAAGGTCCGCAAGGCCATCCAGATGGCCATTGACCGCCAGACCATCCTGGATACCGTGTATAACGGCGATGGCAGCCTGGTGGATGGCATTTACCCCAAAGGCCTGATCGGCTACACCGAGGACAACGAGGGTTGGCTGAAGTACGACCCCGAACAGGCCAAGAGCCTGCTGGCCGAAGCCGGTTACGCGGATGGCTTTACCATGGAGATTGCTGCCGATAACTCCAGCAGCGATTCCACTCTGCTGGTCATCCAGATCGTGCAGCAGTACCTGCAGCAGATCGGGATTAACGCCGAGATCAAGAGCTATGACCCCGCCAGCTGGCTGGATCTGCGCAAGAGCGGCGATATGGTCAGCTTTGTCAGCTCCTGGACGGCCGACTATAACGACCCGGATAACTTCATTTACACGTTCTTCGGTACCCCCGAAAAGAGCAATGTGCGCAGCCTGAACTACTTTAACACCGACGTTATGAGCCGTGTTGCTGCCGCCCGCGGCATTGTGGACGACACCGAACGCCTGACCGAGTACGCCACGCTGGAAAAGCAGATCGTGGAAGAGGACGCTGCATGGGTACCCATGTTCAGCCGTTCCCACCTGTTTGTTAAGGGCGACCGGGTCGCCTCCTTCACCCCGCACTGGGCCGGTTATAACGATACCCAGTATATCAACGTTACCTTGAAGTAATTTTTGGACAAAAAAAGTTACAAATAATGCAATGCAGGCTGCGACCACAGGTTGCAGCCTGCATTTTTTATGTTATAATTTTAATGCTTGTATATTTTACAGCATAAAAGTGTAAAAATATACAGTCGCTCAAACAGACTGTCCATAAGGTAAAACTGCATTCTGCCTGGCAGGAACCGTAGGGGCGTACATTGTACGCCCACGAACCTGAAAACTTAGCGCTTTTTATAAAAGCGCTGTGCCGAAGCAATGCCTGCGGGGAAAATGATGTTCACCTGCACAGAGCATGGTTTTAACCGATTGGCAGTTTGGAAACAGCGGCTGTGAGGGACAAAAGGGGAGTGACTCCGTGTGAAAAGCGTGATAAAGCGCATTTTGGGCACCATTCCGGTGCTGATCGGTGTGGTACTGCTTATCTTCATCATGCTGCGCATTGTTCCCGGCAATGCGGCGGCTATGCTGCTGGGTGAACATGTGGACCAGGCCACCATTGACCGCCTGACTGAAGTGATGGGGCTGGATAAGCCGGTGATCGTGCAGTTCTTTGACTATCTGGCCGGGGCAATCCATGGGGATCTGGGCATCAGTTATAAATATAACCGCGCTGTTACCGATATGATCATAGAGGCGTTCCCCTACACGCTGGAACTGGCCCTGCTGGCGGCGCTGTTCGCCTGGGTGCTGGGCCTTGGCACCGGTATTATAGCAGCCATCAGGCAGAACAGCCTTGTGGACCACCTGTTCATGGGCGTTTCGCTGGCTGGCGTTTCCATGCCTATTTTCATGGTGGCGCTGCTGCTGCAATACCTGTTTGCTTTCAAAATCAAGGCATTCCCGCTTACGCTGGATGGTACCTTCCTTTCCATGATTCTGCCCGCCATTGCCCTGGGCTGGAACAGCGCAGGCAGCATTGCCCGTATGACGCGCTCCAGCCTGCTGGAAGTGATGCAGGCGGATTATATTGATACCGCCCGTGCCAAAGGCCTGCGCAAGCAGGCGGTCATTCTGGGCCATGCGCTCAAAAACTCCATGCTGCCGGTCATTACCATGATGGCATTGCAGTTTTCCGGCATGCTGTCCGGCGCGGTTATCACCGAGAGCATTTTTGCCATTCCCGGCATCGGCCGCCTTGCCACCACAGCAATCCAGAACCGTGATATGCCGGTGCTGCAGGGGACCGTGCTGTTTACCACCGTGCTGGTCATTGCAGGCAATCTGATTGCGGACCTGCTGTATTCTGTGCTGGACCCGCGCATCAGAAAGGAGGCATAAGCCATGGCAGACGAAATGTTGAAAAATGCCCAGCCGCAGGAACTGGAAAGCCAGATCGGCGAAGAGGACGGCCTGAAAGAACAGCTGCTGCGCATGTGCCGCCAGAACAAGCTGGCCGCCTTTTCGGCTGTGCTGATTCTGGTTGTCATCCTGATAGCTATTTTTGCTCCCGTTCTGGCCCCCTATGGTGAGGCTGAGCAGGACCTGATCAGCCGTTTGCAGGGCCCCAGCGCTGCCCACTGGTTTGGCACGGATGAACTGGGCCGCGATGTGTTCTCCCGTATTCTGTATGGTTCGCGCCTCTCGCTTACCATCGGCATTCTGCCCAGCATCATCTCGCTGGTGGTGGGCATCTTCTTTGGCCTGCTGGCCGGTTACTTTGGCGGCTGGGTGGATTATGTCATCATGCGCCTGGCGGATATCATGCTGTCCATCCCGTCCCTGCTGCTGGCCATGGTGGTTATGTACACCCTGGGCCAGTCCACCGTCAACCTGTTTATCGCGCTTTCCCTCACCAGCTGGGCCAGTGTGGCCCGCGTGGTGCGCAGCCAGACCCTGAGCCTGAAGGAGAGCGAATATGTTGAGGCTGCCCGTTCGATCGGCGTCAGCAACGGCAAAATCATGCTCAAGCATATCCTGCCCAACTGCATTCCCTCATTGATCGTTCTGTTTACCCTGAATGTTCCCTCTGCCATTCTGTCTGAAAGCTCGCTGAGCTTTTTGGGCATCGGCGCACAGCCCCCGGCAGCATCCTGGGGCCTGATGGTCAACCAGTCCAAGCAGTTTTTGTTCACCCAGCCCTGGCTGGCCTTGGCACCCTGCATTGCCATTATGATCGTGGTGCTGGCGTTCAACTTTTTGGGTGACGGTCTGCGCGATGTGCTGGACCCCTACATGAAGAACCAGTAACGGCGGGGGAGAAGTAAAAGATGGAAAATAACAATAATGTTCTGGAAATCCGCGGCCTGAACTCCTATTTCTTTACCGAAAAAGGCGTGGCCCCGGCGGTGGATGGCCTGGACCTGGATATTCCCAAGGGCAAGATCATCGGCCTGGTGGGGGAGAGCGGCTGCGGCAAAAGCATGACCGCCAAATCCATTATGGGCCTGCTGAAATACCCCGGCCGCGTGGCGGGCGGCAGCATCCGGTTTGAAGATCAGGACCTGACCAGACTTTCGGATAAAGAGCTGCGCAAGATCTGCGGCAATGATATTTCGATGATCTTTCAGGAGCCGATGACCAGCCTGAACCCGGTGCTCAAGGTGGGCCGCCAGGTGCGCGAAACGCTGCTGGTGCATAACCCGACCATGAGCAAGGCGGAAGCCAAGCGGCGCGTGGTGGAAATGTTCCAGCGTGTTGGCATCCCCGAAGCGGAAAAGCGCTATGACTGCTACCCGCACGAGCTTTCCGGCGGCCTGCGCCAGCGCGTGATGATTGCCATGGCCATGGTATGCAAGCCCAAGCTGCTGATTGCCGATGAGCCCACCACCGCACTGGATGTGACAATTGAAGCCCAGATCCTGCGCCTGATGAAGGAGCTGCGGGACGAAACCGGCATGAGCGTGCTGATCATCACCCATAACATGGGCGTTGTGGCGGAAATCTGTGACTATGTGTATGTCATGTACGCAGGCAAGATCATGGAACAGGCCGAAACCTTTGAGCTGTTTGACCATACCATGCACCCCTATACCAAGGGCCTGCTGGATTCCATCCCGCGCATTGGCCAGAACGCCGAGCGGCTGCACACCATCCCCGGTGTGGTGCCCAACCTGCTGCACCTGTCGCAGGGCTGCCCGTTCAGCAACCGCTGCGAATATGCCACCGACCAATGCCGCACGGAAAAAGCGCAGCTGCATCCCGTTGCACCGGATCATCAGGTGCGCTGCTTCCGCTGTGAGGAGGAACATCAATGAGCGAGGTAAAACACGAAGTTCTTTTGCAGGCAAAAGGTATTTATAAAAACTTTGAAACCAGCAAAAAAGACCAGGCCGTCCATGCCCTGACCAATGTGGATCTGACCCTGTACCGCGGCGAAACGCTGGCCCTGGTGGGGGAGAGCGGCTGCGGCAAAAGCACCCTGGGACGCACCCTGATCCGCATGCTGCCCGCAACCAGGGGCAGCGTGACCTTTGAGGGGCAGAACATCACCGCCATGAAGGATAAGGAATTTGCCCCCCTGCGCCGCCGGATGCAGATGGTCTTCCAGGACCCGTATGCCAGCCTTGACCCGCGCATGAAGGTGCGGGATATCATTGCCGAACCGCTGGAAACCTATCATGTATGCAAAACCAAAGCCGAAACCACCCACCGCGTGCTGGAATTGATGCAGGCTGTTGGTGTACCGGCAGAGTTTTTGAACCGTTACCCGCACCAGTTCAGCGGCGGCCAGCGCCAGCGCATCGGCATTGCCCGCGCCATTGCGCTGCAGCCGGACCTGATCGTCTGCGATGAACCGGTCTCCGCATTGGATGTTTCGGTGCAGAGCCAGGTGTTGAACCTGCTCAAGGACCTGCAAAAGCAGTACGGCCTGACCTATCTCTTCATCGGGCATGATCTTTCTGTCATCAACTTTATTGCGGACCGCGTCTGCGTAATGTTCCTGGGCCATGTGTGCGAGGTTGCCACCAAGGAAGAGCTCTACAGCCGCCCCATGCACCCCTATACCGCCTTTTTGATGGATGCCATCCCGCAGGCGGATCCACACCGCCGCAACCAGCACCGCCGTGTGCTGATGGGCGAAGTGCCCAGCCCGGTCAACCTGCCGTCCGGCTGCTGCTTCCATACCCGCTGCCCTTACGCAACGGAGCGCTGCCGCACCGAGGTTCCGGAACTGCGGGAATGTGATGGCCGTATGGTTGCCTGCCACCGCGCGGGCGAAAACTGGGACTGAGATAACACAGTGAGGAAATAACAATGCAGGCAGTAATCAACGTGGCCATAGCGCCGCTTACCACAAACCCGGCCCTCTGGGCGCAGAACCCGCAACAATCCCGTCTGGTGGATGAGCTTTTGCTGGGCATGCCGGTGGAAATTACCGGCGAAGCCGAACAGCACATGGTACCGGTACGCACCTTTTGCGGCTATACCGGCTGGGTAGCACAGGATGCTTTGCTGACTGGCCCCAAGGCGGAAGAATGGCTGGTTCAGCCGCAGATGGTGGTCATAGCCCGCTGGGCTGATGTGCTGGCGGAACCCCGTGTGCAGGGGGCCTGCGTGGCTGCTGGCCTGCCCTTGGGCGCCCGCGTGGCCGT
>UMDT01013373.1_pt1 | contig 17860 bp, 19 predicted proteins | sample 1964561 | NCBI WGS metagenome assembly UMDT01 (sample SAMEA4836001, study PRJEB28245) | human gut metagenome | biome: gut microbiome; material: fecal sample | place: Denmark | collected 2008
AAGATGAGTTGTCTATTTTGAAAAATGAGGTATATAAAACTACAGTAATGTTGAATGAAGTGGCTGAAAATTCCGTAAATGATAAAAAAAGTTTAAAAAACTCACTTTCAGATATATCACATCAGTTAAAAACACCGTTAACTTCTATGTCAGTTATGATAGATAATATTGTGGATAATCCTGAAATGGATAGTGAAACTAGGGTAGATTTTATAAAAGATATAAAAAGAGAAATTATAAATATTAATTTTTTGGTTAATTCATTGTTAAAATTGTCAAAACTTGATGCTGATTCTGTGCATTTTATAAAAGAACAAGTAAGAATTAAAGATATAATTGATGAGGCAATAAAAAATGTGTCTGTTTTGTGTGATTTAAAAAATATAAATATTTTAGTTATTGGAAATGCTAATGTTAAAATATTGTGTGATTTTAAGTGGCAAGTAGAAGCTATTACTAATATTATAAAAAATTGTGTGGAACATTCTGAAGTTAATTCAAATTTAGAAATTTTTTATGAAGAAAATAATATTTATTCTGAAATAAAAATAAGAGATTATGGATCTGGTATTGATAAACAGGATTTGCCACATATTTTTGAAAGATTTTACAAGGGGAAGAATTCGTCTAGTGAGAGTGTAGGTATTGGTTTGGCTTTGGCTAAGTCAATAATTGAGAGTAATAATGGCTATATTAGTGTTGAGTCACAAGTGGGGAATGGAAGTTTATTTATAATTAAGTATTTTAAATTTTTTGATTAAAATATTTTAGGTTATATAAGCAAGTGCAAGAAAAATTTGCAATGAATTATAATAATATATAAAAATGTGGAAGCGTTATAACTTTATAGTTATAGCGCTATTTTCCAGTTAAATTTGTTAATTACAATCATTCATATAAAATTTCTTTTCAGCCAATTTATCTTGGACACCACGAAGAGCTTCTCCAAATCTTTGGAAATGAACTACTTCTCTTTCACGTAAATATCTAAGAGGGTCAATAACATCTGGATTATCACGGCATAAATCTATTAATTTTTCATATGTGGCTCTGGCTTTTTGTTCAGCAGCTAAATCTTCTTGCAAGTTTGCAATTGGGTCACCTTTACATGCAATATATGCTGCTGTAAATGGAGCGCCTGCTGCTGATTGTGGATATACATCAACACCATGGTCAGTATAATATGGTCCTAAACCAGCTTTTTCGATTTCTTCTATAGAAGCGCCTTTTGTTAATTGATGAACAATAGTACCAACCATTTCTAAGTGAGCCAATTCTTCTGTACCTATATCATTTAAAATAGCTTTAGCTTTTTGATCAGGCATACCAAAACGTTGAGAAAGATAACGTAAAGAGGCAGCAAGCTCACCATCAGGGCCACCATATTGAGAAATAATAACTTTAGCAAGGTGAGGATCAGGACATTTAATATTAATAGGATATTGTAAAGTTTTATTATAAGTCCACATTAGAAATTCCCCCTTTCCCAAGGCCAAGGTTCTTCAAGCCATCTCCATTTATTACAAGGATATTGAATAGTCAAAGGACCAAATACCTTTTGATATTTATCTTTACACTCTTTGCACTCTTTACAATACTTTCTGTGTAAGCAAAGAGCTTTTTCATCAGTAGGATGAGTATCTAAATAAAGTGCAAGTTCAGTTATAGCAAATTCTAAGCAACGAATTTTTTCCAACATATCACGTCTAGTATCACAATTACAATTTTCATTTTCATCTAACAACATTTATTGCACCCCTTTCCAATTTCATTTGTTTCTGAAATATAATTTATTTCTTCCATAGATTGCCCAGGAAAATAAGGGCTAACTAATTCTGGAAAAATAGTTCCCATTTTTAAACCAACACAAGGTTTAAAGGTTTTATCCATATACTGAATAGGAACATAACTTTGAGCTAACATAGGGTTTTCTGGGAAAAGGCTAAGCTCTTCATCAAAACCACAGTTACAACTATCATACATGTCATCTGAGTAAGAGACAACATTATCACATGTATCTTCTAATATGTTTTGAGTATTAGTATCATTGTCAATGTTGTTGTTCATACAGCAACAAGTTCTAGTTCTTCTAAACATTTAAAATTCCTCCTTTTAATGACATTATATGCATATAAAATATAAAATGAGACAAAAATGTTGCAAGTTTATTGAATGTTATTTATGTGTGTTTTGCTATCAAGTTTGAAAAATTCTCTATAATATAAAAAAATTTGAAAAAAAGTAGTAAAAAGTAAAAATATATGATATACTAGGTCCAGAAACAAGAAATGTGTAAATCAAAAGCGAAAGGATGATAAAAAATGAAGCATGCAAAAGAAGCAAAAACATTAAAAAGTACAGCAAAAACAAAGAGAAAAAAAATTCTTTTTATAATAATAGGAATAATAATATTAGGTATAATTGCATATATAGCAAATGATTATATAGTAATAGGGAAAAATAAAACAACAAATTTAGTAATAAATAATAGAAATGTAACAGGAAACTTGAAAAAAGACATATTAATAGAAAATGGGGAAATATATATATCAAAACAAGATTTAGGAAATTTCTTTGATAAATATATATATGAAGATAAAGATACAGAGCAAATTATAACAACGTATAATAAAAAAATAGCAGAAATAGGTTTTGACAAAAATGTTGTAACAATAAATGGTTCAGAAAAAACAACATATGCACATGCAATAAAAAAAGATGATACAATTTATTTACCAATTTCTGAACTTAAAGATGTGTATGATATTGAAATAAATAATATAGAAAGTACAAAAGTTTTGGTTATAGATTCACTTAGTAAAGAACAAAGAAAAGCTATTTTGAATTCAAATCAACCTGTAAAATCAAGTACAAAATTTATAGCAAAAACAGTTGATAGAGTAAAAAAAGGTGAATGTGTAATAGTAATATCAAATGAAAATGGATATGCTAAAATAAGAACAGAAGATGGAAAAATAGGGTATGTAAAATCAAAAAAATTAGCAAATGAAGTTGTATCAAGACAAAACATGGAAGCAGAAAAACAAATTCAAGATAAAGTAAATTTAGTATGGGATTATTATTCACAAGTAGCAACAGCACCAGATAGAACAGATACTAAATTAGATGGAATAAATGTTGTATCACCATCATTCTTTAGTATTGATAAAAATGGTAATTTAGTAGAAAACATAGGAGAAAGAGGACAAGCATATCTAGAATGGGCACGTAATAATAATTGCAAAATATGGCCTATGGTTCAAAATGCTGGAGATAGTACTATGATGGATACAACATCAAAAATAATGAATAGCTATGAAAAAAGAAAAGCCTTAATAGAATCAATAATAAATGTTTGTGTAAAATATAAATTGGATGGAATAAATATAGATTTTGAAAATATGAGAAAAGATGATAAAGATTTATATTCAAGATTTATTATAGAATTAGAACCAAGAATGAAAGAATTAGGACTTGTGTTATCAGTTGATGTAACTGCTCCTGATGGAAGTGATACATGGTCATTATGTTTTGATAGACATGTAATAGGTGATGTGGCAGACTATATTATATTTATGGCATATGATGAATATGGAGAATCAAGTACAAAAGCTGGAACAACAGCTGGATATGATTGGGTTGAATTAGGAATAAAGAAATTTTTAGAAACAGAAGAGGTTGCACCAGAAAAATTAATATTAGCTGTTCCACTTTATACAAGATTATGGACAGAAGATAGTTCTGGTAAAGTAACAAAAAAATCAGTTGTTTCTATGAAAGATATAGATGATACAATTCCATCAAATGTAGAGAGAAAATGGGATGATAAATTAAAACAATATTATGTAGAATATAAAGATGGAAATAATGTAAAAAAAATGTGGATTGAAGATATAAAATCTTTAAAAGAGAAAGTTAGTTTGATTAGTAATTATAAATTAGGTGGAATAGCATCATGGGAAAAAGGAATGGAAACTGATGAAGTATGGGATGTATTCCAAGATGCTTTGAAGTAATATAAATCAGAAAGATACATTTGGAGGTTTTTAGACATATGCAAAATAAGAATATATACTATGCAACAGACAAATATAATAATTTAGAAGATGAGGAAATTATAGTAGAAATACAAAATGGAAATGAACAAGCATTGACTTATTTGCTAAATAAGTACAAGCCATTAGTGAATAATAAGGTTGGTAAATATTTTATTATAGGAGCCGAAAAAGAAGATATTATTCAAGAGGGAATGATAGGCTTGTATAAAGCTATAAAGAGTTTTGACCAAGAAAAGCAAAATAAGTTTAAGACTTTTGCTAATATATGTATAGAAAGACAATTGATAACAGCAATAAAAACATCAAATAGACAAAAACATATGCCTTTAAATTCATGTATTTCATTAAATACATCTGCATATTCGAATGAGGATGATGGAGTTGAATTATTAGAAACATATAATAATAAAACATTTGAAGATCCTTTGGAAACAATGATGAAAAAGGAATATTATAAAGAAATTGAAAAGGCAATAACTGAATCTCTTAGCAAATTTGAAAAACAAGTTTTAGATAGATTAGTATTAGGTGAAAGTTATGAAGTTATTGCCAACAGATTTGACACACCTGTTAAATCTGTTGATAATGCAATCCAAAGAATACGAAAAAAAGCAAATAATAAAATGTTATAAAAAGACACTGGTATTGTGCTAGAAAAAGCAAATATCAGTGTTTTATACTGGGGCCTTTAACGGGAATTGAACCCGTGACCTCAGCCTTACCAAGGCTGCACTCTACCAACTGAGCTATAAAGGCATAATAAAATTTTAGTGTATGTGTTAAAATTAAATTTGAAAGTAGTGCTTTTTGAGTCCGTCTCCAAAAACACTAGATTTGAAAGAGATGTTTTTTGAGTCCGTCCCCAAAAACATCTTTATTATAACTTAAAAAATAAAAAATGTAAATAAAATTTATTGACTTTTGAAAAAAAAAGTATTAGAATATATCTGTAAAAGTTGCATAATTAAAAAAGTAATAAGAGAAGAGTAAAATATAAACCACTTAAAGAGAAGATTGGTCAAAGGCTGGAAGCTAATCTAAGGAGGAATATTTGAAAACTAACTCTTTATGCTTCTAGTGAATAAGCTAGACGGGTAAGATACGTTATAATCTTGTAAATTAAGAAAAATAAAGGATGGAACCGTGTATATGCACTCCTATTAGTTATTATGCTAATGGGAGTTTTTTGTATTATAGTTGAATTTTTTCAAACTTACTATGTTATAAAAGAACAATGTACCTATTAGCAAAAAGTATATAGAAAGGGGAAATGCCAAATGGTAAAAGTAACATTAAAAGATGGCTCTAAAATTGAAGTAGAGCAAGGAGCTACAATATTAGAAGTAGCTAAAAAAATAAGTGAAGGATTAGCAAGAGTAGCAACATGTGGAGAAATAGATGGAGAAATTAAAGATTTACGTTATGAAATTCAAAAAGATTGCAATTTGGTAATACACACTTTTAATGAAGAAGATTTAGATGGAAAGAAAGCATATTGGCATACAACATCACATATTATGGCACAAGCTGTGCAAAGACTATTTCCAGATGTTAAGTTTGCAATAGGGCCAAGTATAAATGAAGGATTTTACTATGATTTTGATGTAGAAAAACCATTTACAGATGAGGATAAAGCAAAAATAGAAGAAGAAATGAAAAAAATCATAAAAGAAGATATTAAAATAGAAAGATTTGCTTTACCTAAAAAAGAAGCTTTAGAATTAATGAAAGACCAACCTTATAAACAAGAATTAATTAATGAATTGCCAGAAGGTGAAGAAATTAGTTTTTATAAACAAGGAGATTTTACAGACTTATGTGCAGGCCCACATTTAATGAGTACTGGAAAAATAAAATCAATAAAAATATTATCATCATCAGGAGCTTATTGGAGAGGTGATGAACATAATAAAATGTTGCAAAGAATTTATGCAATATCATTTCCAAAAGCATCAATGATGGAAGAACATATGGCCAAATTAGAAGATGCAAAAAATAGAGATCACAGAAAAATTGGAAAAGAATTGGAATTGTTTATGACACATGAACTTGTAGGCTCAGCATTGCCAATGTATTTGCCAAATGGTGCAACAGTAAGAAGAATATTAGAAAGATATATTCAAGATAAAGAAATTGCAATGGGATATAAACATGTGTATACACCTTCTATGGCAAATGTTGCATTATATAAAACAAGTGGACATTGGGATCACTATAAAGAAGATATGTTTCCAGTAATGAAAATGGATAATGAAGAGATGGTGTTAAGACCAATGAATTGTCCACATCATATGTTGATTTATAAAAATAAAATGCATTCATATAGAGATTTACCTATAAGAATAGGGGAACTTGCACATGATTTTAGATATGAAAATTCTGGTGCAGTTTGTGGCCTAGAAAGAGTTCGCGAAATGTGCCAAAATGATGCACATTTATTTGTAAGACCAGACCAAATAAAAGAAGAATTTGGAAAAGTTGTGCAATTGATATTGTCAGTATACAAAGATTTTGGATTTAAGGATTATAGCTTTAGATTATCTTTAAGAGATAAAAATAATAAAGAAAAATATTTTGATGATGATGAAATGTGGGAGACAGCAGAAAATCAATTACGAGAAATTTTAACAGAATTAAATTTGAATTTCTATGAAGCAGAAGGAGAAGCAGCTTTTTATGGTCCTAAATTAGATGTTCAAATAAAAACAGCGGTAGGACATGATGTAACAATTTCAACATGTCAATTAGATTTCTTGTTACCACAAAGATTTAAACTAGAATATATAGGAAAAGATGGAGAAGCACATAGACCAGTTGTAATTCATAGAGCTATATTAGGAACATTTGATAGATTTTTGGCATTTTTAATAGAAGAAACAAAAGGGGCTTTCCCATTATGGTTAGCACCTGTTCAGGTAAAAGTATTGCCTATAAGTGAAAAACATGCTGATTATGCTAATAAGATTTATGATGAGCTGTTCAATCTTGGTATTAGGGTTGAAGTTGATGCTGATAATGAAAAAATAGGTTATAGAATTAGAAAGGCTCAATTGGAAAAAGTTCCTTTTATGCTTGTTGTTGGTGATAAGGAACAGGAGACTAATACTGTTGCTGTTCGTTCTAGAGAAGATGGAGATATTGGATCAGAGAGTCTTAAAGATTTTATTAAACGTGTAAGAGTTGAAAAATAATTACAAAGTGTGGAGAAAGGAAAGAGTAGAGATGAAATTAGGAATTGTTGGCTTGCCAAATGTAGGAAAAAGTACATTATTTAATAGTATAACAAAAGCTGGAGCAGAATGTGCTAATTATCCATTTTGTACAATAGAGCCAAATGTTGGGGTAGTAGCTGTACCAGATGAAAGATTAGATAAATTAACTGAAATGTATAAACCAGAAAAAACTACACATGCAATAATAGAGTTTGTCGATATTGCAGGGTTAGTAAAGGGAGCAAGCAAAGGTGAAGGTTTAGGAAATAAATTTTTGTCACATATAAGAGAAACAGATGCAATAGTAGAAGTTGTAAGATGTTTTGAAAATTCAAATGTAGTACATGTTGATGGAAGTATAAATCCAATAAGAGATATTGAGACAATAAATTTAGAGTTAATATTTGCAGATATTGAAACTGTAAATAAAAGAATAGATAAGGCAAAGAAAAATCTAAAAGCTGATAAAAAATATCAAGCTGAAATTGATTTATTACAAAAAATATTAGAAACATTAGAAGCTGGAAAATCTGCTAGAACTTTGGAATTTAATGAAGAAGAACAAGCTATGGTAAAAGATATGTTTTTATTGACAACTAAGCCAATATTATATGTTGCGAATGTTTCTGAAGAACAATTGGAAAATGCAGAACAAGATGAGAATGTGCAAAAAGTAAAACAATATGCTTCAGAGGAAGGAGCAGAGGTTGTTCCTTTATGCGTAAAAATGGAAGAAGAACTTTCTGGTCTTGATGATGATGATAAAAAAGAAATGTTAGCTATGTATAATTTAGATGAATCAGGATTAGATAAAGTTATAAAAAAGAGTTATGATTTATTAGGTTTGATGTCATTTTTAACAGCAGGTGAGCCAGAAGTTAGAGCTTGGACTATAAAAAAAGGAACAAAAGCTCCAGAAGCGGCAGGTAAAATACATTCTGATATACAAAGAGGCTTTATAAAAGCAGAAGTTGTATCATATGATGATTTAATAAAAGAAGGTTCAATGGTTGCAGCAAAAGAAAAGGGATTAGTTAGATCAGAAGGTAAAGAATATGTAATGCAAGATGGAGATATTGTATTGTTTAAGTTTAATGTTAGTAAATAAAGTATTGATATGATAGTATTTAAATGATGCGTAATAATAATGTAAATTTTCTGAAATATAAATGTAATATAAAAAAGTAAAAAAGTACTTGACATATTAAAAGATAAAGTTTAAAATAATAATAGATTAACAAATGCAAAGGATTAATGTGTATTTGACTTGCAAATATTTTAAAAGTATGGTATAATTTAGAATGTTTGTAGAATACTAATAAAAAAACATATTAAAAGGAGAGAAAAATTATGGAAAATTCAAAATTTGTAAAAATGGTTTTAATAATATTAACAGGAGTTATGTTAGTAGCAATGGGAGTAAGTGGTACAAGTACTGTATCAGCAGCTGATAGTAATGATACAAATTATTCAGACTTAGGAGCAGTATTAAATGGAACAAATAACACAACAACAAATAATACAACTAATACAGCTACAAATAATACAAAAAATACAACTAATACAACAAACAATACATCTAATACATTAAACACAAGTGCTTTAAGAAATACAATAAATACAACAGAAACAACAGCAACTAATAATACAACATTACCAAAAACAGGTATAGCAAATTCAACACCTGTAGTTGCATTAATCGCTATTTTTGGAATATCAGCAATATATGCTTATAAAAAAATAAGAGATTATAAAAGTCTTTAATAAATAGGAATCCTTTAAAATTATTTTTTTCGAAATTGTATATAAGAAAATTCTAGTATAACTTACTAGAGTTTTTTTATATTATAAGAAAGTTCTCCGAACTTTCGATAATATAAAAAAATAACAATGCACAGAAATTTGCAAAGCAAATTTCGCGCACGAACAAATACGCGGACTTTAAAATGTTCTAAATAAGTGCTAATGCTATTAATGTCCGCTTTTGTTCTTGTATAGGAGATTTTTAAATTTCTTATAAGATAAAAATAACAATACATAAAAAATCAAATTTATTTTATATCAAATTTTATATTGACATTATAAGAGAAATATGAAAAAATACAATAGTAAAAATAAATAGTGAAAGGAAAGGGATAAAAATGGAGAAAAAAAGAGGATTTGAAATTGCAAAAGGTTTTGAAGATAAAGGAATCAATTTACCAGAAAGAAAAACAAAATATTCTGCAGGATATGATGTAGAGGCTGCAGAAGATGTAGTAGTACCAAGTTTTAAAAAAGGTATGGCACCAACTTTAATAAAAACAGGAATAAAAGCATATATGCAAGATGACGAGGTGTTATTATTATATAATAGAAGTTCTAATCCAAGAAAGAAAGGATTAATATTAGCTAATAGTGTAGGTGTAATAGATAAGGATTATTATGGAAATCAAGATAATGATGGGCATATAATGTTTGCTTTTTATAATATAAAAGATGAAGATGTTATTATTAAAAAGGGAGAATGTATAGGACAAGCTATTTTTCAAAAATATTTTTTAGCAGATAATGATGCAGCAGAAGGAACTAGAGAAGGTGGATTTGGGTCAACAAGTAAGTAGAAAAAGCATAATAAATTTACATAATAAATACAAAACTTAACAAAAAATGTTCACAAATGCTTTGACTTTTTCCAAAATTTGTAGTATAATTAATATGGTTAAAAAATCCAATAAAGTTATATCATATAGACATAACTTTATAATATTTTTTTGCTGAAAAATTCTGAAAGGAGTGACTTACATGTTTAATGTAGGAGACAAAATAGTGTATCCAATGCATGGAGCAGGAACAATAGATTCAATAGAAGAAAAAGATATTTTAGGAGAAAAACAATCGTATTACATATTAAAAATGCCAGGAGAAGTAAAGGTAATGGTACCAACAGCAAAGGCAGAAGCAGTTGGAGTAAGAAATATAATAGATAAGCAATCAGCAGAAAAAGTAATTGGAGTATTAGAGCAAGACGAAACTGTAATGGATAAAAATTGGAATAAACGTTACAGAGATAATATGGAAAAAATGAAAAGTGGAGACATTTACGAAGTTGCAGATGTAGTAAGAAATTTAAGCTTTAAACAAAAAGAAAAAGGTCTTTCTACAGGTGAGAAAAAAATGTTAAATAATGCAAAACAAATTTTAGTAAGTGAACTAGTTTTAGCAGAACATGCAACAGAAGATGAAGTAGAACAATTAATAGAAAATAAAATAAATACATCATTTATGACTTTTAGAGCAGAAGATGTAAATCATGAACAAAATATAGTAAATAAATTTATACCATTTAATAGTGATACAACATCTGTAAATCAATAGTACAAAGTAAATAAGTAACAAGGCAACTAGTTTTATGTAGCTAGTTGTTTTTTATATTTAACATGAAAGGATTTAAAAAAATGGAAAATGATGAGATTATAAAATTAAAAGAAATGGCAAAAAAAATAAGAAGAGGAATTATAGAAGAAGTGTATAGTAATCAATCTGGACATCCAGGAGGTTCACTATCAATAGCAGATATTTTAACAGTGTTATATTTTAAAGAGATGAATATAAAACCAGAAAATCCTCAATGGGAGGAAAGAGATAGACTTGTACTATCTAAAGGACATTGTGCACCAGCATTATATGCAGCACTTGCCAATAGAGGATATTTTAGTGTGGATGAATTACAAACATTTCGTAATATACATGGAAGATTACAAGGACATCCTGATAGAAAAAATATTCCAGGTGTGGATATGTCAACAGGTTCTTTAGGTCAAGGACTTTCTAGTGCTAATGGAATGGCAATAGCAGGTAAAATGGATAATAAAGATTATAGAGTGTATTGCATTTTAGGAGATGGGGAAATAGAGGAAGGTCAAATATGGGAAGCAGCAATGACTTCTAGTAAAAATAAATTGGATAATTTATGTGTAATTGTTGATAATAATAATTTACAAATAGATGGAACAATTGAAGAAGTTATGAATCCATATCCAATAGATGAAAAATTTAAGAGTTTTGGTTTTGAAATTATAAAAATAAATGGCCATAACATAGAAGAAATAATTAATGCTTTTGATGTGGCCAAAAATGTTAAAGGAAAACCAGTATGTATTATAGCTAAAACTATAAAGGGCAAAGGTGTTTCTTTTATGGAAAATCAAGCTGGTTGGCATGGAAAGGCTCCAGATAAAGAACAATATTTACAAGCTTTGGCTGAATTAAATTAATGGTGTTTGGATATAAAATTGAAAATAATTCAAATAGTTGTCCTTGAAATGTTGACAATTTAGGAAAAACATGGTAGAATAAGTATCTGTAATCCGCTTAGTCAAGGTAAATAAATATGATGAAATAAGCATTACCTTTTTTAAGGATTAGCGAGTATACAAATAAGGGAGGTGCATTTAAAATGTACGCAATCATTGAAAGCTGTGGAAAACAATACAAAGTAGCAGAAGGAGATGTTGTATTTTTTGAAAAATTAGATGCAGAGGAAGGTAAAAAAGTAACTTTTGATAAAGTTATCATAGTATCTGAAGATGGAAAAGTACAAGTAGGAGCTCCATATGTTAAAGGTGTAAAAGTAGAAGGTAAAGTAGTTTCTCATGGTAAAGGTAAAAAAATCATTGTTTTCAAAATGAAAGCTAAAAAGAATTATAGAAGAAAACAAGGACATAGACAACCATATACAAAAGTAGAAATTACAACAATAAAAACAGCAACAAAAAAAGCAGAAGCTGCAAAAAGTGAAGAAACAAAAACAACAAAAACAGCAGCTAAAACAACTAAAAAAGTAGAAGCTTAGTTTAAGAGATTATAAAAAACAAGAACCGAAGGGAGTGAGAAATCATGGCTCATAAAAAAGGTCAAGGTAGCAGCCATAACGGACGTGAGAGTGAATCAAAGCGTTTGGGAGTAAAAAGAGCAGATGGACAATTTGTACTAGCAGGAAATATCCTTATTAGACAAAGAGGAACAAATGTACATCCAGGAACAAATGTTGGAAAAGGTAGTGATGATACATTATATGCTCTAGTAGATGGTGTAGTAAAATTTGAAAGAAAAGGTAGAGATAAAAAACAAGTAAGTGTTTATCCAGTAGAAGCCAAAAAATAAATTTTAAATATACTAAAAAAGGTAAGAAATCAGATTAGATGGTTTCTTATTTTTTTTTGAAAAAATTTGAAAAAACCATTTACAAAAAAATAAAAATTGTATACAATATACAAAGCGAAAAAAATGTCAAAAAACAAAAGAAGATGTAAAAAGAAAGGAAGTATATATCAATGAAAATATTGATGTTAACATGGGAATATCCACCAAGAGTTGTAGGAGGAATATCAAGAGTTGTATATGATTTATCAAGAACACTTTTAAAAGATGGTCATGATGTAACAGTAGTTACATATAAAGATGGAGATGCACCATATTTTGAAGATGATAAAGGAGTAAAAGTATATAGAGTTGATAATTATATGATTAATCCTAATAACTTTATAGATTGGATTTTACAACTAAATTTTGCGATGGTTGCAAAAGTAAATGAAATTATTGCAAAAGAAGGAAATTTTGATGTAATACATGCTCATGATTGGCTAGTAGCAAATGCAGCAAAAACTATAAAGGCATCATATAATATTCCAATAGTTTCTACAATACATGCAACAGAAGCAGGAAGAAATAGTGGAATACATGATGAAACACAAAGATATATAAATGATACAGAATGGATGCTAACATATGAATCATCAGAAGTTATTGTTAATAGTAACTATATGAAAGGTGAATTGCAACGCTTATTTGGATTACCATATGAAAAAATAAATGTAATACCAAATGGTGTAAATATGAACTTATTTAATGGAATAGAAAGAGATTATAACTTTAGAAGAAAATTTGCTATGGATAATGAAAAAATAATATTATTTATGGGAAGATTAGTTTATGAAAAAGGTATACAACATTTAATAGCAGCAATGCCTAAAATTTTAAATGGATATCATGATGCTAAACTTGTTATTTGTGGCAAAGGTGGAATGATTGATGAATTAAAAGAACAAGTAAATAATATGGGAATATCAGAAAAAGTATATTTTGCAGGATATATGAGTGGAAAAAATGTACAAAAAATGTACAAAGCGGCTGATATAGCAGTATTTCCAAGTACATATGAACCATTTGGAATAGTTGCTTTAGAGGCAATGCTGTCAGAAAATCCAATAGTTGTTTCAGATATTGGGGGATTAAATGAAATTGTTGATCATAGAGTTAATGGTATGAAAGCATATTGTGGAAATCCTAATTCTATTGCTGATTCTATTTTGGAATTGCTATATGATCATAAATTATGTGCTGATATTACTAAAAAAGCTAAAAATAAAGTAAGAAATGAGTATAATTGGAATAAGATTGCACAAGATACACATTTTGCATATCAAAAAGCAATTTGTCAATCTATGGCTGAAAAACAAAAAAGAGAAATTGAACAAGAAAGAGCTAGAAAAACGCAGAAAGCTGATAATTCAGAAAAACAAATTACAAATCTTCTTAACTTTAGAAAACGTCAAGCATATGCTTAAATATATGGTTAATTGGGAAAAATCCTAATTAGCCTCTTTTTTATATTCTAGGAAAGTTTTACGAACTTCTTATAATATAGAAATAACAATGATAAATATAGAATTTGAAAAAATTTAAAAAATTTTTCTAAATTCTACAAATTTAGCACAAAAATGGTGTATAATATAGCTGTATCAGAAAAAATTGAAATTAAATATGTAAAAAAGAAAGGATATAATAATTATGGCAGAATTTAAATCAGGATTTGTTACAATAATAGGAAGAACAAATGTGGGAAAATCAACACTTATAAATTTATTAGTAGGAGAAAAGGTAGCAGCAATTGCGAATAAAGTTCAAACAACAAGAACAGCAATAAAAGGAATAGTAAATAGAGAAAATTCACAAATTATTTTTACAGATACTCCAGGAATACATAAACCAAAACACAAATTAAATGAAACAATGATTGAAACATCTTTTACAAGTTTAAAAGATGCTGATGTAATATTGTTTTTAATAGAAGCAGATAGCAAAGAAATTGGAAGAGGAGATAGCAGAATTTTAGAAAAAATAAAAGAGGCAAATAAAAAAACAATTTTCATAATAAATAAAATAGATTTAGTAAAAAAAGAGGAGTTGTTAAAATTGATAGAACTATATAGTAAGGAATATCAATTTGAAGCAATAATTCCAATATCAGCTTTACAAGAAAAATATAAAGATGTGATTTTAGATGAAATAGAAAAGAACCTAAAAGAAGGTCCAGCATATTATGATATAGAAGAATATACAGATCAAACATTAAGACAATTGGCAGAAGAAACTATAAGAGAAAAAATTTTGAGATTTTTACAAGATGAGGTTCCACATGGTGTTTATGTGGAAGTGCAAAAAATGCAAGAACGTACAAATAAAAATGGAGAAGATATGTATGACATAGAAGCTAATATTTATTGTATACGTGAATCACATAAAGGAATTATAATAGGAAAAAATGGTGAAATGTTAAAAAAAATTGGAAGAGCTGCTAGAATTGATATGGAGCAAAATTTTGGCATAAAAGTCAATTTAAAAACATGGGTTAAAGTGCGAGAAAACTGGATTGATAATCCAAGTATTGTTGATAAATTCAAATTGAAATAAAAGTACTTCTATAAGAACTTGGTTTCTTTTTTACTAAGTTTGTGTTTTGAAATATGTAAAATGAAAAATAAGAAAAAGAAAGTATAAAAAGTACTAAAAAAGCAAAAGATAAAATTAAAGTAAAACTTTAATAAAATAAAAAGGAGATGAGAACATGATAAAAAAGATTGCATGGGATACATTTAAAAATACTGGAGATATAAATAGCTTTTTAGAGTTTAAACAAATTGAAAATTTGGAAAAAAATACTCAAAATAACAATTTGGGATTAATAGATGAAATAGGAAAAATACAAGAAATAACTAATATAAAATTGGAGAATAATGGAACATGGCAACAACAAAAATAAATGGAATAATATTATCAGAAAGTAATATGGGAGACTATGATAAGATGCTTACAATGCTAACACCAAACTTTGGTAAAATATCATGCAGTGCAAAAGGAGCTAGAAAGCCTAATAGTAGTCTCCTAGCTGGTACACAAATGTTCTGCTTTGGGGAATATTTGATGTATAAAGGGACAAGTACATATCATATAAATTCGTGTGAGACAATAGAAATGTTCTATAAAATTAGGACAGATTTAGATAAATTAAAATATGCTATACATGTTGATAAAATAATATTGGATGTCACAGAAGAAAACGAAAATTGCTATAATATTTTACAATTACTTTTAAATACATTATATACAATAGCAGAAACTGACAAAGATTTGGATTTAACTATTTCAATTTTTAAGTTACGTTTGCTTTGCATTTTAGGTTTTCCACCTAGAATTATGTCATGTGTGAATTGTAAATCAAAAGATGATTTAGTTTATTTTAGTATAAAAGATAATGGTTTTAAATGTGGAAACTGTGGTAGACAAGATAAATCAGCTATTCAAATGTCTAAAAGTACACAAAGTGCTATTAAATATGTGGCTACAGCTCCTGCTAAAAAATTGTTTTCTTTTTCTTTAAAAGATGAGGCTTTGCAAGAGTTTAAACTTATTGCTAAAATTTACTTTGATCAAAAACTTGAAAAGGAATATAAATTAGAAGAATTATTTTAATGTTTTTGGGGACAGAGGCTGGTGTTTTTTTGCTCCGTCCCCAAAAACACCAGCCTCTGTCCCCAAAAACATTAGCCCTCTCAAAAAAATTTCAAAAAACAGTTGAAAAAAATAAAAAAAACATATATAATGAAAATATAAATAAAAAACAGCAAAAAAGAGAAGGGAGCGATTTTTATGAAAATAAAAATAATAGGAAAGGAACTAAAGATAACAGAAGCAATCAATGATTATGTTGAAAAAAAATTAGATAGAGTTGACAAATATTTTGATGAAGCAGAAGCAGATGTAACATTAAAAACAGAAAAAAATGCTCAAATTGCAGAAATCTGTGTTATAGCAAATGGAGAAAAATTCAGAGCTGTTACAGAGGATAAAGATTTATATGCATCAATAGACAAAGACATTGATATTTTAGAAGGTCAAATTAGAAAATTTAAAACTAAAAAAGAAAAAATGATGAGAGAAGGAACTATTAGAAATATGGAAGTTGAAGCAGACCATATTGCAGAAATTTCTAATGAGATTATAAAAACTTCATATTATGAGATAAAACCTATTTCACCAGAAGATGCAGTTTTAAAATTACAAGAAATGCCAACACATAATTTCATTACATTTATAAATGTTGAAACAGGAAAAGTTAATATTATACATAAATTAAAAGATGGCAAAAATTATGGTTTAATAGAACCAGAAGCTTAATAAAATATATAAATGGTAAAATTATGAAGGTTTCTTATAAAAAATAAGAAGCCTTTATTAGATGGATACTAAGGGAAAATTTAGAAAAATGAGTAAAAAAGAAAAAATAATAATTATAACTGTTTCAATTTTTTTAGGTATATTTTTGTACAGCTTTTTTTTAACTGGATATTATTCAGTTGATACTGAAAGAATTGATTCTCAGGGATATTTTGAATATGCTGTAAAAGATGCATATGTAAGAGATGGAAGATTGTTTTCTGCTATAATTTTTGCATTATTAGGTTTTACAAATTTACCTATAAAAGCAGTATATATTGTGAATATATGTATATCTATATTGGTTTTAAGTATAACGGTATTAGAAATTTATAAAATAATAAATAAAATAAAAAAGCCTGATACTGCTAAGATGAAGATATTGTATTTTTTAGTAAGTTTAGCATATATATTTAATTTTACATTGACTGATATTATGCAATTTATAGATAGTTTTGTTATAAATGTAAGTTTATTATTTTTCATAAAATCACTTGAAAATACTATAATTGAAAATAAATCTAAAAGAGGTTTTTTATATGCATTAATAGCAATATTTTGTTACCAAGGAACGATACCTGTATATATTGCTACAGCATTTTTAATATGTTTGTTAATAAATAAAAGTATCAATAAGAGATTTTTAAAGCAATATATGTTATCAATTTTGATATTAGTTTTTGTTGGAATACTAAATGTGTTATTTGTTGTAACAGTACCACATTGTTTTGGTTTAGAAAAAACAGCAAGAATTTCGATTTCTAGCATTATCACAAAAATACTAAAAAACTTTCACGATTTTTATAACGTAATTTTTGATTGCTATGGATATTTTCCTAAATATTTATTACTTATTTTTATTTTTAGTATATTAACAATTGTCACAGTATATGGAATAAAAAACAAAAAAGTAAATGATATAGTTAATGTGTTAATTTTATTTATTGTATATATGTTTAGTTTATTTGTGATGTTCCCAATAACGGAGCAAAAAAGTGTAGTAAGAATTTTAATTCCGATTAGTGAGGTTTTTGCAGGAATATACATATATTT
>UMDT01039694.1_pt1 | contig 17605 bp, 9 predicted proteins | sample 1964561 | NCBI WGS metagenome assembly UMDT01 (sample SAMEA4836001, study PRJEB28245) | human gut metagenome | biome: gut microbiome; material: fecal sample | place: Denmark | collected 2008
GCCTCGGCGGGGTAGGTGTCGTCGCCGTCGACCATCAGGTAGTAGTCGGCGTCGATGTCGCGGAACATGGAGCGGACGACGTTGCCCTTGCCCTGGCGCCCCTCGAACTTCACGATGGCACCGTGCTCGCGGGCGATGTCGGCCGTGCCGTCCTTGGAGTTGTTGTCGTAGACGTAGATGTCGGCGTCGGGCAGGACGCGCTTGAAGTCGTCCACCACCTTGCCGATGGTCACGGCTTCGTTGTAGCAGGGTATGAGTACTGCGACCTTGTCTGCCATTGGGCTCCCTTTCAAACAAGCAAACAGCAAGCGCAAAAGCGCGAAATGTATCAATTGCCGACTATGCACACGGCGCATACCGTCCAATACCCCTCAGGGCAGCAGCCGAAGCGCATAGCTATAAGCCACATTAGTTTACTCGCTTTTTACGTTGAATGAAATGGCTTCGGCAAGCGCATAAAACTCTCCACGAACAGGCAGGAATATAGGGACAGGTACCGTTTTCCAGCCAGCATACAGGTCCGCGCCTGCAATGAACGAACCGTCTCCCGCTTCTTGGACATAAAGAAACGGGAGACGGTTCAAAACTCGCAAACGGGGCCCTGCTTTTGTGCGCTATGGCGAAAGCGGGAATCCGATACCTACCCCCTATTTCCCTGTTCGGTTAGTTATGCGTACGATGATCGCGGTAATTAGCTAAATACGTTGCGAATTCAGCTGAGGTGTCAGAGTTGCCAGAACGCCACATTTTATGGTCGATGATGGTGCTTTCGCTGTCGTAATATGCATCGATATAGGCAATAAGCCCGTCAATCGCCTCAAGCTGCGCTTCGGGATAAGCGCCCTGCCCGCTCACGTGCACTATTTCGATACCGATAGAATACGAATTCATACCGTAATCGGTAATGCTCTTCGAAGGAGCTTTAGTGGTTCCCCTTTTGTCGTCGCGCCCATCTTCCGACACACCATATTCGCTGTTGTGGCCCGCATCGCCATAACCAGCATGATGGGCTATGGCATCCATCGGCACACATTGCACAATAGAGCCGTCCTTATTCACGATGAACTGCGATGCCACTTTGTTGCCACTCCTTTCCCATGAATTAACGATAGAAGCCGCGCTGCTATCCACTTCGGTGTCGTGCAGCACGATGTACTTCTGATAGCTGGCTCCTTTTTTGCCGTGGTTGAAGTCGGGACGATAGTCTTCCGTTATATCCATCTTCGCGCGCAACTCGCTTGCCGTCGGCTTGGCTTCCTCCGCAGAAGAAACGCCCTCTTCGGCCCCTTCGCCACTCTGAGAACCGGTACCCGAAGAAACGCCCGCATCATTCACCTTGAGCTGAGAGTGGTCGGGTTGCTGTTGCGGAGCTGCGCAACCCGCCAACGTGCATGCCAAAGCAGCGGCGGCAAGTATCCCTATCAGCCTCATACGTTTCCCTTTCAACCGAACGGCGTGCCCAACACAGCGGCGCCAACGTTCTCGCTAGGCACAAATCACAGCGAGCCTGGCCAGCTGCCCTTTCCGGCAACCATACCAGGTTCGCAATATATCAATGCAAGAAGATGGAGATCAACCCTATTTCCTCAGGTCAACGCCAAGTTCAGCATTCACCAAATCAAATGCCGCGTCGATAGCCTTGTCCATATCGTAGTACTTGTATCCACCCAAACGGCCAGCGAACACCACGTTGCCTTCCTGCTTGGCGAGTTCAACGTACTGCTCATACAGGGCGCTGTTGCGATCGTCGTTCAGAGGATAGTACGGCTCGTCGCCGCGCTCCCAGTTTGCGGGATACTCGCGCGTAATGATGGTGGTTGGCTGAGTGCCGTACTCGAAGTGTTTGTGCTCGATAATGCGCGTGAAGGGCACCTCTCGCTCGGTGTAGTTAACCACCGCGTTGCCCTGCCAATTCTCGCATTCAATACGCTCGGACTCGAAGCGCAAAGAACGATACTCCAGCGCGCCAAGCTGATAATCGAAGTAAGCGTCGATGGTGCCGCAGTAAATAACGCGGTCGGCAATACCTTCGTTTTCAGCAACGAACTCACGATATTCGGTATTCAGCAAAATTTCCGTATCGCCGAACATGCGCTCAACCATAGCAGTGTAGCCGCCCATGGGGACGCCCTGCCAACGGTCGTTGAAGTAGTTGTTGTCGTAAATGAAGCGAACGGGCAGGCGCTTGATGATGGAAGCGGGCAGCTCGGTGCAGCTCTTGCCCCACTGCTTTTCGGTGTAGCCCTTGATCAGCTTCTCGAATACATCCTTGCCGATAAGCGAAAGCGCCTGTTCCTCGAGATTAGAAGGCTCGCCTTCGCCAATCTGCTCGGCGGCTTCCTGCTTCTGGCGCTCAATGATTTCCTTCGCTTCAGCGGGGGTCTTGATTCCCCACATCTTCGAGAAGGTGTTCATATTGAACGGCAAGTTGTAAAGCTCGTCCTTGTAGCTGGCAACAGGGCAGTTCACATAGTTGTTGAACTCGGCGAACTGATTTACGTAATCCCAAACGGGACGAAGCGACGTATGGAAGATATGGGCACCGTACTTATGCACGTTGATGCCGTCGATTTCTTCCGTGTAGATGTTGCCTGCAATGTGATCGCGGCGGTCGATGACCAAGCAGGTCTTGCCGATCTTGGCGGCTTCATGAGCAAAAACGGCGCTCGTGATGCCAGCGCCAACGATAAGGAAATCGTAATGGTTGCGCTGCATGCCATGCCTTTCTGTGTGTAACGTTTCAGCCAGCAGGTTGCTGGCCACTCTAGCGTGTTTAGAATGCACCGCGCGGGCGCACTGCTTCTTATTTTAGACGATGCTGCTCTACTATCGAAACTCGGACCCAATAAAAAAACGCCCACAAGGACGTTAACGAGCTTTGGGGTATGCACCAGTAGAGTCAGCAAGTAAGATTCTGGCGAGTGCGGGGGGATTGAAAAAGCCCATAGGGCTGGCCTTTGCGCCGCCCTATGGGCTTTGAAATTTCCCTGTACCGCCAGAATCCCGCGCAGCATCGTCGCGTCTCAGGAGCATGTTGCGCTGATCGTAGATCAGCGCAACCGACTAATCCTGCTTTACAACAAGAACGTCGCAGCGAAGGTTCCTGATCAGATAAGTGGAAACGCTGCCAACGAATACGTAGGTGATGTTCGAAAGACCGCGCTCACCACAGATTACCAACTCGGGCTCAAACGGCTTGATCATCAGGTTGTGAATGGTTTCCTGAATACGACCAACCTTAACAACAACCTCTACGGAAGGAATGTCCGGATCTTCCTCAGCTGCCTTCAACGTATCGCCCAGGGAATCGACCAGACGGTTGCGAACCGTTTCAGCAAGCTCTTTGTAGTCGGTGCCCGTCAAAGAATCAGGAACCGAATCTACTACATGGCCGAACATCAATTCTGCATGGTTGAGTTTCGCAATCTGAATTGCGCGCTCGGCTACTTCCTGCTGAGTGCTGCCGCCATCGAGTGCTGCAAATACGCGCCTGTACTGCTTCATAGCTCTCGCCCCTCTTTCTCCTTCGCCATACGGCAAAGGCCCCAGTATCGAAGCGCCCCTGCGCCTCGCTTATTATCTTTCTTTATTCTAGCAGGATACCCAAGCAAAAACGTCACAATGCTGTAACACGTTCATTCCTTCTTCCCCAAAGAAACCCCAAATGGTGAGGGGATTGTGAATGGTTGCCTCTGCGAAAGCCATGCCTGTCACGAAGCTGTTCCGGCACTCCCTCCCGAACCTGCATTGGCCACTCTTGGCTTAACTCCAGCTAAAGCACGGGCGTTCTGCATTGCCTCCAAATATGCTTGGGCATCGCCTGGATCGTCGTCGATAGACTCATCGCCCAAATCAACCTCGCGAGGAACGCGACGATACAGGATGTCGTACATAACCGGCACCACATACAGCGTCATGAACGTGGCGTACAGCAAGCCGCCTACAACCACAACCGCCATGCCGCGCTGCATCGACGATCCCACCGCATCGCTGAACACCATCGGCAACATAGCGAAGATGGTGGTAATTGCCGTCATCATGATGGGGCGCATGCGAGTACGTCCCGCAGCCACCAGGGCATCGTGCTTCGACAGGCCACCACGGCGCAGCTGGTTCACATAGTCAACGAACACGATGCCGTTATTCACAACCGTGCCCATAAGCACCGCGAAGCCCAGCAGTGAAAGCATGCTCAGCTGTTCGCCGGCTGCCACCAAACCGAACAAACCGCCGGTAAAGGCAAGGGGAACAGTCAAGATCACGATGAAGGGAGAAAGCAGGCTCTGGAACTGCGCCACCATGACAAGGTAAATCAGCACAAAGCCCAAAATCAGAAGCAGCATCATTTGAGAAAGCATTGTGTTGATGTTTTCCAGTTCGCCACTGGTTTGAATGGTGTAGCCCTCGGGCAGCTGATAATCCTTGAGCTTGGTCTGCAGATCGCGCGCAAGCAAAGCATTGTTGTAACCATCTTCGACATCGGCCGTCACCGTAATAGCACGGGTTGAGTTCACATGAATCATCGTGGGAGAGGCAACTCCCTGCTCAACCGTAGCGAACTCGCGAAGCTTGTGCGTGGCGGTATCGCCCGTCTGCTGATTGGTTATCTCAATCTCGGTATCAAGAAGATTGTCTGCCGTAACAGCGTTTGTCTTATCCACTACAGACACATTCATCTTGCTGCCATCGAGCGTCATGGAAGGCGCATCGACACTTTCGGAAAGCTTTTTCGCCAAATCGCTATACAGCTGAGCAACCGTATAGCCGTCCTTGGTAAGCTTGTCGCGATCGACAACCAGGTGAAGCTCGGTCGCAGCATCTTCCATGCCGTTTTCGATTTCGGTATAGCCCTCCACCTGGCCAACGATCCCCATCACGTCTTCGCTGATACGCACCAGCTCGTCCTGATCGGGACCTTGGATCCTCAGCGAAAGCCCACTGCCGGTCATAGAGCTCATCGCCTCGGAAGAAGAAGCGTCGGTAATCACTTCGCAGTTCAGGCCAGAAGTACGCTGCTGCAGCTGATCCAAAATCGAAAGCACCTGGCCTTCGGTGGTCACTGAACTGTCGGTCTGTACGTAGAACGTGAACACCTGGTGGAACTTGTCGCTGCTGCTACTGCTGGAAATATCGCTCGCAACCATCGAGGTCGAAGACGTTCCGTCCATAGCGCCAACGAATTCCACTCCGTCGATGCCCATGGCTTCGTCCATAACCTTATCCGCCGTAGCGTACGCTGTCTCCTTGTCGGTATCTTCAGGCATGGTCACTGTCACCGTTGCCGTTTTCGAGGTCATGGTGGGGATCATAGTGATACCCATGTTCACCACGCCAATCACCGCAACAACCAAAAGCACTACCGACACCACAAGAGGCAACGCCTTATGACGCAAGAAGAATGCCAGGGAACGAGCGTATTTCGTCTGCAGCGTCTCAAACCAGTTGTTGCGGCGAGGAATATAGTTCTTGAACAGGAACGAAGAAGCAGCGGGAACCATGGTCAACGCGATAAGCAGCGACGCGGTGAGCACGTAGGCAATGGTCAGCGCGAAGGGCAGCATCAGCTGGTTCACCATGCCCGTAGTAAACACGATGGGCAAGAATACGCAAATGGTGGTGAGCGTGGAAGCAATTACCGCGCCCGAAATCTGCTTCGCACCCTGAACGGCTGCGCGAGCAGGCGGAATGCCGCGGCTGCGCAGGCGATAGATATTCTCCAGCACAACAATCGAATTATCTACCAGCATGCCAATAGCGATGGAAATACCGCCAAGCGACATAATGTTCAGCGAGATGCCCGAGAAGTACATCACCACCAAGGCGCAGAGCACTGAGAAGGGAATGCTGAAAGCCATGATGAGCGTGGGGCGCCAATCGCGAAGGAAAACGATGAGCACCACCACGGCAAGAAGCGCGCCCAAAAGCAGCGACTGCAAAATAGAGTTGATGTACAGAGCAATGAAAGACCCCTGGTCGCTCACCACGGTTAGATGCAAGCCGGGATTGGCCTGCTCAATTTTGGTAAGCGCTGCTCGGGTATCTGCAGAGACTTCGCTCGTAGAAGCAGTGGAATTCTTGAACACCGAAAGCAATACGCCATCTTTGGCGTTGATACGCATGTACTGATCTCCGACATTGTCAACTTCGGTGATGTCGGCAACATCGGCAAGGCGGATTTCACCCACGCCATCGATGTCGGCAAGCAAAAGCGAGCGCAGGTCGGAAATGGAAGAGATGTTGTCGCCCACACGCAACAGCCACTGATCGTCCGAGCCGCTATCAAGATAGCCAGCCGGCATCGAAAAATCCTGGGCCTTAATAATGCCTGCTAGCGTTTCCTTGTCCACCAAGGCATCGACATTCGCCTTGGAAAGAGCCTCTTCACGCGAGCTTTCGTACTGGGAACGGGCATCCGCCAGCTGTTGTTTGTTGGAATCGATGGTCTGTTGGGCGCTGGCAAACTGAGCGCTGGCGCTGCCGAACTGCGTTGCTGCGGTAATAGAGCCCGATTGCACTTCGGCAAGCTGCTTTTGGTAGGCTTCAAGTTCTCCCGTTACCGTTTGCGCCTTCTGCACAAGCTGCCCGATTTTCGCCTGAACCTGGGGGTTTGCGCCGCTAGGATCGACGGCCTTCAGCGCTCCGATCTCCGCCTGCAGCGAAGTGATCTCGCTGGTTTTCCCGGAAATCGCCAGCGTTAAGCCAGAGCTTGCCTGACCAAGCTGGTCGCTTGTTTCCTGCTGCTTCTGCTCGAGCGTTTCTTTCTGGCTGTTTAGCTGGCTCTCCGCTTCAGCCAGCTTCGCCTCACCTTCATCGATGCTTTTCTTGGCATCGTAGAGCTGGGAATTGACGCTGGCCAGCAGCTTGTTGTTGATGTCTTCGATCTTGCTGTCGGAAAGGCGCACCTCTACCGATTTTTCCGCCGCCCCAACCGTAGAAACGTCGGCAACACCGTCAATGCGCTCCAATTCAGGAACCGCTTTGTCTTTCACCAACGAAGTGGTGTCGAAAATATCATGGTCGTCGTAGGATGCGGCAACATACAAGGTTGCCATCATATCCATGCTGATTTCCATATAGTTAGGGCTGCCAGCGGTTTCAGGCAGCTGGGAAGAAACCTCGTTTACCGCAGACGAGGCCTTCACCATGGCGGAATCCATATCGCTTCCGTCCTCGAACTCGAGGAATATCATGGAATAGTTATCAGCACTTTGGCTTTGGACGGAGGAAACACCGCTTACCTTCGAAAGCGAGCCTTCCAATACATCGGTAACTTCGGATTCCACCTTTTCAGCGCTAGCGCCAGGGTCGGTGGTGATAACCGCCAGATAGGGCAAATCCATATCGGGCAGCAAATCGGTCTTCATTTTGGTGAGCGAAACACCACCCAAAATCAGGATGATGATCACCGCAACCGTAACGATATATGGCTTCTTTACGCTAAAGCGGCTAAGCACAGCAACTCCCTTAATAGTGCAGTTGAGGTAGGTTTCGGGCGAGTGCCAAAGAGAGCCTATTGACTCCCGTATGTTTTATTTAGTAAACATTGTGATTTTATGCCGCATCACCACAGATCTCGGCCACGAATCCGCGAAGAAAGCCCCATACACGCCGATTCCACACTATGCAACGAAAAGTCGAACGATCTGCCCTGATTGTTGAAACGGCAAAGTAGGAATATAGGGACAGGTACCGTTTCCCACTTCAGCTTTGAGGCGCCGCCCGCACTAATCGCATGGAGTTGCTGGGCGGCCTCCCCAGCCCTGCCTAGTGGGAAAACGGCGTCTGCCCCCATACCCCACTAATAAAGCTCCGGCCTACGATGCTCAAGAACGGGCATGGCTGCGCGAACTCCGTCAATCGCCGAAAGGTCTATGCGGGCAGCAACCAGCTCTTCGCGAACGCTGCCACTGGCCAGCATCACACCATCAGGCCCAAACACGGCACTTTGCCCGATGTAGCCCTTGTCAACGCGACTTAAGCCCGCAACGAAGATCTCGTTCTCAATGGCGCGCGCCGAAAGAAGCGTACGCCATTGCTCCGCCTTCAAGCGGCCATCCACCCAGGCAGCAGGATTGATTAACAGCTGGCACCCATGCGTTGCCGCAAAGCGCGCCACTTCCGGAAAACGCAAATCATAGCAAATCGAAAGACCGATGCGCCCAAAGGGAGTATCAATGGGCTCGAACAGCGCAGAGCCCGCCGCCATGCGATCGGATTCCTTGGTGAAATCGGTGTCAAACAGGTGCACCTTCCGACACACCCCGCGCTTTACACCGTCGCTGCCCGTTATGACCGCCGTATTAAAGGGATTCCCTTCAGCGTTTCGCTCATTCACGGTGTATACAAGCCAAAGGCCATAGCGCGCCGCAAGCGCATTCATTCCGCAGCAAAACGGCCCATCGATTGACTCAGCCTCAGAAGCGAACGACCGTTTATCCAGTTCATAGCGGGTCATAAGCGACTCGGGGAACACCAAGATATCCACCCCACGAAGAGAAGCTTCGACACACCATTGTTCGGCCATTTCCAAAACAGCTTCCATGCCGCCATTTTCAGGATGACGGCACTGAGCCAGCCCGAGGACAAAAGTCATGGCAACTCCCTTCACGCGCGATGCGGTCAAACGCAAGTCAAATACGGGTTTGCTTCATTTTCCCACTAAAAAACGAATGGACCGGGAATAGCCCAGTCCATTCGCTTGCTAGTACCTCTGTCTCAAACGGACAGCGTATGCATTAGCTAGTTGCTGCGACGGCGGCGAAGCAATGCAGCGGCTGCTGCAAGAAGGCCCGCGATGCCGCCAATACCAGCGACTGCGGCAACGTTGGTGGCGTCACCGGTCTGAGGGGCGATGCTCGACTCGTCGGCTGCGTCGGCATCATCACCGGCAGCTTCCTGAACTGCGGCTTCTTCGCTGTTGGCAGTGTCGTCCGCAGCAGCCTGGTTCTCGGAGTAGAAGGCGTAATAGGTTACCACACCGTCCTGGTCTTCATCCTCAACTGCCTTGCTGAAGTCAACGGGGGTGTACTCCCAGTTGCCCTCATCGTCCTTGAGGGTGGAAGACCAACCCTCGAAGGTCCAACCGTCATAGGTGGGGTCGGCAGGCTGGGCAACGGTCTCGCCCTTCTTGACCTCGGTGGAAGATTCAGTCTCGTTGAAGTTGTCAACAAACTTAACGGTAATCTGCTCGGCCTGAGCATCGGCGTTCTTGGTCCACTGGGCGTAGATGTTCACGTCGGACTGCACGGGCTGGGAGAAGTCCACCTTGTCGGCGGCCTTCTGCTCGTCGGTGTAGCCGGAGTAGTCAGCGTGCCAGTACCAGCCGTCGAAGGTGTAGCCCTCGCGGGTGGGGGCTGCGGGCTGGCGCATGACGCCGTCGGAGTCGGTGACGCCCTGCTGGAAGGTCTCGCCGGTGGCGAACTGGCCGCCGTTAGCCGCGTAGAGGACGTCGATCTCGTTCTGGTCGGCGTTCTTGGTCCACTGGGCGTAGATGGTTGCATGATTCTTGTCGGCAATGGACTGGCTGAAGTCAACCTTGTTCAGGTCCTTCTGCTCGTCGGTGAGGCCGGAGAGGTCGGAGACCCAGTACCAGCCGTCGAAGGTGTACCCCTCGCGGGTGGGGGCAGCGGGCTGGCGCATCATGCCGTCGGAGTCGGTGAGACCCTGCTGGAAGGTCTCGCCGGTGGCGAACTGGCCGCCGTTAGCCGCGTAGAGGACGTCGATCTCGTTCTGGTCGGCGTTCTTGGTCCACTGGGCGTAGATGGTTGCATGATTCTTGTCGGCAATGGACTGGCTGAAGTCAACCTTGTTCAGGTCCTTCTGCTCGTCGGTGAGGCCGGAGAGGTCGGAGACCCAGTACCAGCCTGCGAAGGTGTAGCCCTCGCGGGTGGGGGCAGCGGGCTGGCGCATGACGCCGTCGGAGTCGGCAACGCCCTGCATGGTATCGTTGCCGTCAGCGAACTGGCCGCCGTTAGCAGCGTACAGGACGTTGATTTCGTCCTGGTTCTTCACCCACTGGGCATACATCGTTACATGAGGCTTGGTAACCGGCTGGCCGAAATCGACCTTGTTCTGCTCTTTCTGCTCTTCGGTGAGGACGCTCAAGTCGGAAACCCAATACCAGCCGGCGAAGGTGTAGCCATCACGGGTGGGAGTCATGGGCTGGCGCATCATGCCGTCAGAGTCGGTGAGGCCCTGCTGAACTTCTTGACCGTCAAAGAACTTGCCGCCATTGGCAACATACAGAACGTCGGTCTCGTTCTGTACTTCATCCTTAGTCCACTGAGCGAACATCGTAACGGTCTGACCAGTAACCGCCTGGTCGAAATCGACCTTGTCGGCAGCCTTCTGCTCGTCAGTGTAGCCGGAGTAGTCAGCGTGCCAGTACCAACCAGCGAAGGTGTAGCCATCGCGGGTGGGCGTAGGAGGCTGACGGAGTTTGCCATCAGAGTCGGCAACGCCTTGCATGGTTTCGTTGCCGTCTACGAACTGGCCGCCGTTAGCAGCATACAAAACGTTGAAAGTAAAGCCCGCACGAGTAGGCGTAGGAGCGTTGATGCTTCCGTCCTCGTTTGCCTTAATGGTTACTCCAGTGCTGCCATCGGTGAACTGTCCACCATTTGCCGAAAACGAAAGCTCGGCCTGGGTAGACTGCTCGGAAGTAGCTCCCCCGCTATTCTCATCGGCGTCATCGGCCAATGCTACTGCAGGCACGCTACCAAGAGCAAGCGTCAAGCTCAGGCTTGCCGCAATTGCTTTCTTAGAACGCAAATCCTTCATTTATTCTCCTTTTCTCACTGCATTAGCCCGCGTCTTTACGCGTCAGACTAGTTATCCTTTTATGCATTTGCTATTTAAAAGGCAGTTTAAAAGGATCCGTTGCGCAACATTAGTTACCGATTTGCTTTGTGCACAACATGCGCAACTGAGAGGTTTACCCGTTAAAACTATTCAGAGATAATGGCATTGACCTCGTATTTCTGAGCTAGAATATAAATTACACGCAGATAGTAACCGTTTTTATCGTTTTAACCTGTAGCGAAATTGCGCACCCGGCAAGGATATAGATGCACACACCCAGCTCCTATATGTATTCTGATCTACGCAGCTTTGGCGGCATCACCAATAAAGATGCTGCAAGCGAGCTCCTTACCGATCGGACTGTGTGCGGCAACGGTGCGCCCCGTGATCGAATCAATGAAAGAACCTTTTTATCAAGGCAGATCGTCCACGCAACCCCAAGCCAGGTACATCCCGATTTTTTTGGCGACTTTCATCAAAGCGCCCAAACAATAACTAGCAAAATCGTTTCCAATTTAGCCAACCCCTGTGCATACCACGAGGTTATAGAGCACTACGGTGGTGTAGCGGCAAAGGAAATGGGGGCTCTTCTCAGGCACTATTCCCTTGATGGAAATCTGTATGCCAACGCCATTCGCAGAATCAACGCATCTCCTATGTCGGAAACATCCGATAAGGCCGTGCTTTTGGTGATGATGTTTCTGACTACTGGATGCCTCGCAGATCCCGAAATTGCAGCAAGAACAACGCACAGTTTCATGGAGAAGAAGCTTTCATTCACATTTTCAACGCTTCAGCCAACACTAGCGCAACCAAAGCACACAACCAAATCCGCTGGCAAACCCATAAAACTTGGGTTAATCAGGGTCGATAACGAGGTTGCGTGCTCTCCTATATACCCTCTCTCTACCTCCGAGGAAGGAACCACTATCGGGCTCTTGGCAACAGGCAGCAACAGCATCAATGATGTCGATATCGATGTTTCCAGAAAACATCTTCGCATTTTCGAAGACGGAAGCGCCTGGTACGCTCAGGGGTTAGGATCGACAAACGGCACTACTCTAATTTCAGGAGCCGATAAATCTATCACTGAGATAGAACCGCAAGGATCTGCTAATAAAAAGGACCCCCCCCCGTCAAAATCAGCCATGGTGACACACTCTGCCTAGGCAAAACAACGAGGTTTCTTGTTCTGAAAATTGCCGATTAATAGTTAACTGCCTACATGGGCCCATTACCTTGTTGCGCAACATTCAAGGCTCATCAGATTGCAATATTGATCAAGCGCACTGTATGAAAGAAGGGCAGTTTTGGATTCAGTTGACTCATGCTTCGGGTTCAATAACCAATCAGAACAACGAGTATCTATTCTCTCCCTGGACTCCTTTACGCCAGCTTTCGTGGACCCAAACTGCACAAAGGAAGAAACGAGTCGTCGTTTTCTGACATTCTTCCTGGAAAATAAAGCCCCATATCCCAGCTGCATGGTTTTGCGCAAAGCCTACAACACGCTCAATGAATGCGTCGCGCTGAAATCCCCTTTGTTCTACAAAGACGGCATTAAGGAAATGGAATACAAGGAAACTTCTCAAGAAGCGCTGCAAAGATACGAAGAGGTTCAAACACTGCTTACCCTGGAAGAATTTCGCAGTTCATTGGCGGTTTCACATTTAAAGGGTTTTCCCCGCATGCTTGGGCTAGGGAACGCCAAGGGCAAGCCAATTATCGTCATGGAGTATGTTGAAGGGGTCACGCTGGCAGCAGCAATAGACTTACTTCCCCATGTAGACCTTGGTGCGTGCATTGGGATCGAGCCCATTACGGTTGCCGCAATTGCCAAAGCGGTCCTGAAAATACTCCTCAATGCCCAATCGCTTGAGGGCACTTTCGTGCACCGCGATCTATCACCGCGCAATATCATTATCAGAACAGAAAGAGCAAGCCTTCAGCAACAAGTAGATTCCTACTGCTTTGATATATGTCTCGTTGACCTGGGAAGCGCTTCGTACATTGAAACAGATTCCCCGTTTACTACCACTCAATATGGCATCTGGCGTTACGGAACAATTGAGTATGCCCCACCTGAAATGCTCACCCGCGATGTAGAGGGCATTGAAGAACTTCGACATTCAGAGACGATCGATACCTATGCTCTCTGCAGCATAATGCATTTGCTGCTCACGCTAGAAACCCCGTACCAACTTGCTTCGAGGATCAATGATTCGCCTTACTTGGTTAAGATCAAAGAAGAGCCGAAAATAGTCCCAAACGTTCCTGTATGCAAATTGTTGAAGCTCGCTGATCAAGGAATCAAGGCGAACCAAGAAGAGCGCTTCAGCATCAGGGAACTATACAAAGAGCTATACCAGCTCGTCTAATCGGTATAGCAACACTTAACTAGATAAATTTGGATAACGGACCGGGAACAACCCGGTCCGTTTAACTATTAGCACGTTTAATGTAAAAAGACAGCGCAAGAAATAATTAGTTGTGCGACGGAGGCGAAGTGGCGGCAGCCAAGATGCCCGCGATACTGCCAATGCGAGCCATCGCGGCATAGCTCATTGCCCCACCAGTCTGTGAGAAGGCGATGTTCGACTCGTCGGCACCATCGTCAGCAGCTTCCTAGCCTGCGTCCTCCTCGTCCTTGGCGGAGTTCACAACGACAGGCTGGCCCTTAAAGCAGAAGGCGTAATAGGTCACCACACCGTCCGAGTCTTCGTCTACGATTGCCGTGCAATAAAAAAGCCGAGGTAAATAACCTCGGCTATAAATCCTATGGTGGGCGTTACCGGGATTGAACCGATGACCCCTTCCGTGTGAAGGAAGTGCTCTCCCGCTGAGCTAAACGCCCAATATAAAAATGCCACGCAAAAGCGTGGCATGTAATTAATGGTGGGAGATACAGGATTTGAACCTGTGACCGTTTGCTTGTAAGGCAACTGCGCTCCCGCTGCGCCAATCTCCCATATGTCACGATCAAAGATTATCCCAGATTCTATGCAGAATTTCAAGATAATTTTTAACCACTGAGATACATCTCATATTTGCTTGGGTCAAATGCCCTGCATGAGCGGAACGGCCTATCCTCCCACGGACTGCACCGCAGTACTTTCGGCGATGGGGAGCTTAACTGCCGGGTTCGGCATGGGACCGGGTGATCCTCCCCTCCATGGTTCCGCTCATGCAGGGCGTTCGCCCGCACGAGATTCATATCCCGTTTTCAATCCAGGGGCCACCCTGGGGGTTGCATGGCGCTCAGCGAACCTTGTTCTCACTCATATCAGATCGAGAAGATGAATCGAGATGAAGAGCTCGGCCGATTAGTACCGCTCGCCTGAGCCCCTCGCGGGGCTTGCAGCTGCGGCCTATCGAACTTGTGGTCTACAAGTGGCCTTACCGAAGAGAGAACTCATCTCGAGGCCGGCTTCCCGCTTAGATGCTTTCAGCGGTTATCCGTTCCGCACGTAGCTAGGCAGCTGTGCCGTTGGTCGACAACTGCGGCACCAGAGGTGCGTCCATCCCGGTCCTCTCGTACTAGGGACAGATCCTCTCAATTCTCTTGCGCCCACGGAGGATAGGGACCGAACTGTCTCACGACGTTCTGAACCCAGCTCGCGTACCGCTTTAAACGGCGAACAGCCGTACCCTTGGGACCTGCTACAGCCCCAGGATGCGATGAGCCGACATCGAGGTGCCAAACCTTGCCGTCGATGTGGACTCTTGGGCAAGATCAGCCTGTTATCCCCGGAGTACCTTTTATCCGTTGAGCGACGGCCATTCCACGCTGGGCCGCCGGATCACTAGAACCGACTTTCGTCTCTGCTCGACTTGTTGGTCTCGCAGTCAGGCTCGCTTGTACTCTTGTGCTCTGCGGGCGATTGCCAACCGCCCTGAGCGAACCTTCGCACGCCTCCGTTACAGTTTAGGAGGCGACCGCCCCAGTCAAACTACCCACCTGGCACGGTCCGCGCCCCCGATGAGGGCGGCGCGTTAGGCTGCCGATGCGGTGAGGGCAGTATTCCAAGGGCGCCTCCCCGGGAACTGGCGTTCCCGGTTCGCAGGCTCCTGCCTATCCTCTACGCACCGCACCAACAGCCAATGCCAAGCTGCAGTAAAGGTTCACGGGGTCTTTCCGTCCTTCCGCAGGTAATTCGCATCTTCACGAATAATACAATTTCACCGGGTCCATGGTTGAGACAGCGCCCAAGTCGTTACGCCATTCGTGCAGGTCGGAACTTACCCGACAAGGAATTTCGCTACCTTAGGACCGTTATAGTTACGGCCGCCGTTTACTGGGGCTTGGCTTCAGGGCTTCGCTTGCGCTAACTCATCCGCGTAACCTTCCAGCACCGGGCAGGCGTCAGACCCTATACGTCGCCTTGCGGCTTTGCAGAGTCCTGTGTTTTTGGTAAACAGTCGCTTGGGCCGTTTCGCTGCGACCCCCTCCCGCTCCGTCCGCGTGGGACCTCACAGGCGGGGGCACTCCTTCTCCCGAAGTTACGGAGTCAGTATGCCGAGTTCCTTAACCATGGTTCTCCCGATCGCCTTGGTATGCTCTACCCGCCTACCTGTGTCGGTTTTGGTACGGGCACCGCCTCGCTCCTTAGAGGTTTTTCTCGGAAGCATGGGCTCGCCGGCTTCACATGAAGCTTCGTCTAACGTCTCGGCCTCGCTGCAGGGCGGATTTGCCTGCCCTGCGGCCTACGCGCTTTCACGGGGACGTCCAGAACCCCGCCCGGCTACCCTTCTCCGTCACCCCGTCGTAGTAACGCTCCGCGGTGGTACAGGAATGTCCGCCTGTTGTGCATCGGCTACGCCTGTCGGCCTCGCCTTAGCTCCCGACTGACCCTGGGGGGATTAGCCTTGCCCAGGAACCCTTAGGCTTACGGCGGAGGGGTTTCTCGCCCCTCTCTCGTTACTCATGCCAGCATTCTCACTTCCATGCAGTCCACCGACGGTCGCCCGTCGGCTTCGCCCCGGCATGGAAAGCTCCCCTACCACTGATAAAACAGTCCGCTGCTTCGGTACAACGCTTAGCCCCGTGTATTGTCGGCGCATGTCCACTTGACCAGTGAGCTGTTACGCACTCTTTAAATGCATGGCTGCTTCTAAGCCAACATCCTGGTTGTCTAGGCAAACGCACATCCTTTGCCACTCAGCGTTGATTTGGGGACCTTAGCAGGCGGTCTGGGCTGTTTCCCTCTCGAACACACGGCTTAGCCCACATGTTCTGACTCCCGATCTCGGGACCGACGGCATTCGGAGTTTGGTTTCGGTTGGTAGGCGGTGAGGCCCCCGCACGGATCCAGTGCTCTACCACCGTCGGTAAGCGATCGAGGCTAGCCCTAAAGCTATTTCGGGGAGAACGAGATATCTCCGGGTTTGATTGGCCTTTCACCCCTATCCACAGGTCATCCCCTCCGTTTTCAACCGAAGTGGGTTCGGCCCTCCACAGAGTCTTACCTCTGCCTCAGCCTGCCCATGGATAGATCACCCGGCTTCGCGTCTGCGGCTGGCGACTGATCGCCATCTTAAAGGCTCGCTTTCACTGCGGCTCGGTTCACGCCTTAACCTCGCCGCCAACCGCAACTCGCTGGCTCATTCTACAAAAGGCACGCCGTCACAGCGCATGGCTGCTCCGACTGCTTGTAGGCACACGGTTTCAGGTACTGTTTCACTCCCCTCTCGGGGTGCTTTTCACCTTTCCCTCACGGTACTGGTTCGCTATCGGTCATAGGAGAGTGCTTAGCCTTGGAGGGTGGTCCCCCCAGATTCATACCGGGTTTCACGTGTCCGGCATTACTCGGGATCCCTCTCTCGGGCCCGCGGTCCTTCGGGTACGGGGCTCTCACCCTGTATCGCCCGGCTTCCCAGCCGGTTCCCCTGGACCGAGGGTTTCTGACCCGACCCCGCCGCTCCAGCGACGGGACGGAGGGTCCCACTACCCCACGTGCGGCAACGCCTGGAGGCTTACACGCGCACGGGTTTAGGCTCTTGCGCTTTCGCTCGCCGCTACTCGCGCAGTCTCGGTTGATTTCCTTTCCTCCGGGTACTTAGATGTTTCAGTTCCCCGGGTTGCCTCCTCCGAGCCTATTTGATTCAGCTCGGGGTTGCTGGGCTCGACCCCAGCAGGGTTCCCCCATTCGGAGATCCGCGGGTCGAAGGGTGCTTGCCCCTCACCGCGGCTTATCGCAGCTTGCCACGTCCTTCGTCGGCTTCCTATGCCAAGGCATCCACCGTGTGCCCTTAATATCTTCATCTAACAAATCTTGCTAGGTCTACGAGTAAAAAATCTCAATATTCCTGATATTTGGGTATCGATCATACATTCACGATCGTGATATGGATGCGAATCACTTTCTTTCCTGCAGACAAGTCATGTAAATGATGTCTGTGGTCGCTAACTCGAGAATCGAGTTAGATGGTTGTGATTCGATTTTGATTCACTAAAACGCTATGCAACTCTCAAGGTGCCCCGCAGGCGTCCGTCCGCCTGAGACGGCGGGGACCCTCGGAGCCGGGTACTGTGAGTTCTTGAACTGCAGACCGGGGCGGGATGCCCCGTAGGTTGTCTTCCAGGTCGGAGGAGCTCGGCTCGACTCCGATCGGCACTGTACGTGTCTCCCTAGAAAGGAGGTGATCCAGCCGCACCTTCCGGTACGGCTACCTTGTTACGACTTCACCCCTCTTACCCTCCACACCTTCGGCGCCTCCGCCCCTTGCGGGTTCGGCCGGCGACTTCGGGTGCAGACGACTCGAGTGGTGTGACGGGCGGTGTGTACAAGGCCCGGGAACGTATTCA
>UMDT01030470.1_pt1 | contig 17575 bp, 10 predicted proteins | sample 1964561 | NCBI WGS metagenome assembly UMDT01 (sample SAMEA4836001, study PRJEB28245) | human gut metagenome | biome: gut microbiome; material: fecal sample | place: Denmark | collected 2008
CTCGCCGTATCGGCACTTAGAATTATGCGGTATTGCCCTAACCCAACGGCACTCCTTTATTCCTGTCCCGGCTTCCTCTCCAACGCATCAAACTGCTTTACAATCTCCGGGTCTGCCAGCTTGATGACCCTGCCGGAAAGATAGTGCAGCGTGTTTTCCTCCGGAATATTGCCAAACGTCAGCCGCTGGGCACACAGTGCCTGCGTCTTAAACCCGGTTTTCTCGTTCATGTTGCGGTTGCCGTACTTGATGTCGCCCAGCACCGGGTGCCCCAGGTAAGCCAGGTGCGCACGGATCTGGTGCGTGCGGCCGGTAATCAGTCCAATGCGGCAGAGCGCAAACGGCCCAATGCAGCGGATCACCGTTACATCGGTGATGATTTTTTTGTACCCCTCGCTTTCATGGGCGTGAATGCGCACCTTGTTGCCTTTTTCGCTGTGCTGCAGCCAGGCAACATGCCGCCCGGCCGGCGGGGCACCGATGGTAATGGTCAGGTACTCTTTCTTCATCCAGTCATTGCGGATGATCTCGTTCATATCCCGCAGGGCCGTGTATTTTTTCGCGGCAATCACAAGCCCCTCGGTGCCGCGGTCCAGCCGGTTGCAGATGGCGGGTGCAAAGCGGTTTTCAGCCTTGGGGTCATATTCGCCGCTGGCCTGCAGCTGGGCACAAAAGGCATCCACCAGGTTGGCATCGCCGGTGCGGTCGCTGTGGCACAGCAGGTGGGCGGGCTTGTACAGCACCGCAATGTTTTCGTCCTGATAGATCACCTTGACCGGCGGCTGGCGGCGCGGCGGCTTTTTGGCCGGGACCACCGGCTTTTCGGGGAAAAACTCATCGTTGATATACAGCTCGATCACATCACCGCTGCTCAGCCGGGTGTCCGCTTCACCGCGCTTGCCGTTCACCTTAATGCGCTTGTTGCGGAAACTTTTATACAGCAGGCTGCGCGGCATGTCCTTGGTCACGCTTTCCACAAAGCGGGAAAGCCGCACGCCGTTTTCGTTTTCGCCTGCGATAAACTTTTTCATAGGGGTCACATCCTCTTTGCAATCTTCAAACAATAGTATATAATAAGAACAGCCAAAGGTAAAGGATGTGCGCCCATGCCGGAAAAGAAAACCACCAATTCAATCCATGAAGAGCACCGTGCCCGCATGCAGGAGCGCGTTGCCCGCGATGGCTTAACCAGCCTTGCCGCGCATGAGGTGCTGGAATATCTTTTGTACTTTTCCATTCCGCGCCGGGATACCAACCCCTTGGCTCACCGCCTGATCCAGCATTTTGGCGGATTTTGCCAAGTGCTGGATGCCAGCGAGGAAGAATTGATGCAGGTACAGGGCATTGGCCCCGCCAGCGCAAGACTGCTGCATTCCTTCCGGGATGTTGCCCGCTTTTACCAGATCCAAAAGCACAAGGAACACCCTGTTCAGCTGCGCAACGCTGAGATGTGCTGTGAGTATATCCGCCCGCTGTTCAGCGACCCCAAGAGGGAAGAGTTTTATATGATCGCCATGAATGACGATTATGTCCCGCTCAAAGAAATTTACATTGCATCGGGCATTCCCAACCGCGTGCAGTTTGATACCCATAAGCTGTTGCGGGATGCCGTTGCCAGCCAGTGTACCTGTGTTGTGCTGGCGCATAACCATCCGTCCGGTTTGGCGGCGGCTTCCAATGCGGATCTGCTTGCCACGCAGGCCATTATTCTGGCATTGGGCCAGGTTGGCATTGATGTGCTGGATCATGTGATTTTGACGCCTACCGACTGGTTCAGCATGGCAGAGCATGGCCGTGTGCCGCAGTATAACCCCGGTACCGGCCAACTGCTGTTTGCCGCCCGTGCCACTTGGCCGATGGAACCGGAGAAGCCCAAACAAATCAAGCGCTGAATGCGCCTCAAGCACAAAGCAAACCCGGCATGTCCCGCGGGCGCAAGGCGGCAGGGTTTGCCTTGAACCATACAAAACAAATAAAAAATGCCGCCCCGTAAAAGGGGCGGCAAAGTTATGCCGTTTGTGCGGCGCTATGTTAAGGCAACACCGCACAATTCCCGCCTTGCGGCTTAAGCACCGCTCCGGCAGCTGCGGCACGGCATCTGCCTTGCCAAAATGCTCGATAAGACATCCAGTATTATCTGCGCTTTTGGCTTGGCATCTGCCGCACCTCGCTCGCCGTATCGGCACTTAGAATTATGCGGTATTGCCTTAAGTTTAAGCTGCCAGCTTATGCTTCCGGGATCAGCACGCCGTACCCGCCATCAGCGCGGCGGTAAACGACCTGGATCTTGTCGTTCTCGGTGCTGTGATACAGGAAGAAGCTGTGCCCCAGCAGGTCCATCTGCAAAATGGCTTCCTCGGTGCTGCAGGGCTTTAGGGCAAAGTGCTTTTCGCGCACAATATCCATGCTTTCTTCCGGCTCGGTAGCGGGTATTTCCGCTGCTGCGGCGGTCAGCTTGGTGCCAAGGCGCTTGCGGTACTTTAACACACGGCGGGTCAGCAGATCGACGGCGTCGGCCAGGGCATCTTCCATGCGCTCATCCGTTTTTTCGGCGCGCATGGCCAGATCCTTGCTGCGCAGCATGATCTCAACGGTCTGCCCACTTTTTTCTACCGTGACGGTAACCTGTGCCTGTGCTTCGTCAGGGAAAAACTTGTCCAGCTTCGCAAGCCTCTTTTCCGCATTTTCGATAAAGCTCGGTTTGAGCGTAACGCGACGGCCGGTACATGTAACTTTCATAGGACAACCTCCCTTTGTTTTGGATGCCCAGCACCCTTGCCAGAAAGCCCGCTGCCAACTTGGCTTCATTTTCGACAGCTGCTTCCTGTACCTCTATTATAGCAAATCTATACAAAAAGTCAAAATGTTTTTGCAGGCAAATTAAAAATTTTGTAAAATGTTCACAACTTGCCGCACTCATCCAGAAAAGGACGAATTCATGGATAAATTTTCCGTTTTGCAGCAATACTTCGGCCACAGCAGCTTCCGCCCCGGTCAGGAACAGGTGGTGGATGCCATCGTTTCCGGCCAGGATGTCCTCGGCGTTATGCCCACCGGCGCAGGCAAATCTGTTTGTTACCAGGTTCCGGCCATGCTGATGCCGGGGCTTACGCTGGTCATTTCACCGCTGATTTCCCTGATGCAGGACCAGGTTGCCGCCCTGGAAGAGGAGGGCGTGCATGCTGCCTGCCTGAACTCCGCCCTGCCGGAAGGGCTTTACAGCACCATTCTGCGTGCCGCGCTGGAGGGGGACTATAAAATTCTATACGTTGCCCCGGAACGCCTGCTGACGGACAGTTTCTTATACCTTGCCATGCACGCCCGCATCGCTTTTGTGGCTGTGGACGAAGCCCACTGCGTGTCCCAATGGGGTCAGGATTTCCGCCCCAGCTACCTGAAAATTGCCGAATTCATCTCCCGTCTGCCGTGCCGCCCAGTCATTGGTGCGTTCACGGCAACGGCAACGGAACAGGTCAAGCAGGATATCATTGCCCTGCTGCAGCTCAACCAGCCTTTTACGCTGACCACCGGCTTTGATCGCCCCAACCTCTATTTTGGTGTGGCCCGCCCGCGGGATAAAGAACGTTATATTGAAGAATATATCCTCGACCACCGGGATCGCAGCGGCATTGTCTATTGCGCTACCCGCAAATCGGTAGAGTCCGTCTGTAAGGAGCTGCGATCCGTTGGCATTTCCGCCACCCGTTATCATGCGGGCCTTACCCCGGAGGAGCGCAGCAAAAATCAGGAAGATTTTGTCTATGACCGCAAGCGGGTCATGGTTGCAACAAACGCCTTCGGCATGGGCATAGATAAATCCAATGTCAGCTTTGTGCTGCATTATAATATGCCAAAAAATCTGGAAAACTACTATCAGGAAGCGGGCCGCGCCGGGCGCGATGGCGAGCGCGCCGAGTGTATCCTGCTGTTCTCCCTGGGGGATGTGCAGACGGCAAAGTATTTTATCCAGAACTCCCACGATAACGATGAGCTAACCCCTGAACAGGCCGAAGCCGCCGCCAGGCGGGACCGCGAGCGGCTGGACGTGATGGTGGGGTACTGCAAAACCACCCGCTGCCTGCGCAGCTATCTGCTGGATTATTTCGGCGAGCACCACACCGGCGGCTGCGGCAACTGTTCCAACTGCACCGGCGAGTTTGTGCAGACCGACATCACCACCGAAGCACAGAAGATCCTTTCCGGCGTGGCGCGCATCCAAAAGCGTTGGCCCGGCGGGCTGGGGGTTGTGGCGCTGGTGCAGATGCTGCGCGGCGCCAAGGATCAGAAAACCCTGGAGCGCGGGCTGGACCAGTTCCCGACCTATGGCATCATGCGGGATGTGCCGCCCCAGCGCATGCGCCTTTACCTGGATGCATTGCAGGAGCAGGGCTACCTGGCCGAAACCGGCGATGAGTTCCCGGTCATCACCCTGACAGCCAAGGCTCCGGCGGTGCTTTTCCACGGTGAGCAGGTTACCATGCAGGAGCGCGCCGCCACCGCGCAGGAAACCCAGGCCAAGCGCCGTGCTTCCCGCAAAAAGACGGCTGCCCGCACCGCACTTTCGGAAGCGGACGATTCGCTGCTGGCAAGCCTGAAAACCCTGCGCAGCGAACTGGCCCAGAAAAACCACGTTCCGGCATATATCGTGTTCAACAATGTCAGCCTGGACGAGATGGCCGAGCTTAAGCCGCGCACCATGGGGGATTTCCGCCGCATTTCCGGCGTCGGCGATGCAAAAGCTGCCAAATATGGTGAGGCATTCATTAAGCATATTGCCAAATGGGTGCGCGAACACTCGGAGGAAGAATAAGCCGAAATGCCGCTGCCGGATGCAGCCCCGGCAGCAGCGCATAAAAGGCATAAAAAGCCGCAAAATGCCTTTAGGCAATACCGCACAATTCCCGCCTGACGGCTTAAGCACCGCTCCGGCGGCTGCGGCACGGCAACTGCGTTGCCAAAATGCTCGATAATACATAAAGTATTATCTGCGCTTTTGGCTTAGCAGCTGCCGCACCTCGCTCGCCGTATCGGCACTTAGAATTATGCGGTATTGCCTTTACAATTAAAAAGATCTATACTATAATGAAACAACAGTAAGTTGTATAAGACGAACGTAAGTTGTAAATGAACGACCAACAGCAGGGGAGGTCCGCTATGCCGGAGCAACAGGAAAATCAAACCGAGGTGTTCCACCTCAAAGCACCGTTCAAACCGACTGGCGACCAGCCCCAGGCGATTGAAGCGCTGGTGCAGGGCCTGAAAGCAGGGGATAAAGGTCAAACTTTGCTGGGCGTTACCGGCTCCGGCAAAACCTTTACGATGGCCAATATCATTGCACAGTGCAACCGCCCCACACTGATTCTGGAACCAAACAAAACCCTGGCCAGTCAGATCTGCACCGAGATGCGCGGATTTTTCCCCGATGATGCGGTGGAATATTTTGTGAGCTATTACGACTATTACCAGCCGGAAGCCTACATCCCCTCCACCGATACCTATATTGAAAAAGACAGCGCCATCAATGATGAGATCGACCGCCTGCGCCATTCGGCCACGGCGGCACTGTCGGAGCGGCGCAATGTTATCATTGTGGCGTCGGTTTCCTGCATTTATTCCTTGGGCGACCCTATCGATTACCGCAGCATGGTCATCAGCCTGCGCCCCGGTATGCAGATGGAGCGGGACGAGCTCTGCCGCCGCCTGGTCAAGCTGCAATATGAACGCAACGATATGAACTTTATCCGCAATAAGTTCCGCGTTCACGGCGATATTGTGGATATCCACCTTGCTTATAATGATGAATACGCCATCCGCGTCGAATTCTTCGGCGATGAAATTGACCGCATTTCCGAGTTTGATCCCCTGACCGGCGAGCGCAAAAATATTGTGCGCCATGTGGCCATTTTCCCTGCCAGCCACTATATCGTCGGCCCTGAAAAAATGAAAGAAGGTCTTGCCAAGATCCAGACCGAGATGGAACAGCAGGTGCAGGCCTTTACTGCAGAGGGCAAACTGCTGGAAGCCCAGCGCATCCAGCAGCGCACCCAGTACGATATGGAGATGCTACAGGAAGTTGGCATGTGCAAGGGCATCGAGAACTACTCTGCCGTGCTGTCCGGCCGTGCCCCCGGCTCCACCCCCACCACGCTGCTGGACTACTTCCCCAAAGATTTTATCCTGATGGTGGATGAAAGCCATGTGATGCTGCCGCAGGTCCGCGGCATGTTCGGCGGGGATTACAGCCGCAAAAAAACGCTGGTGGAATATGGCTTCCGCCTGCCCTCGGCGTTTGACAACCGCCCGCTGAAATTTGAGGAATTTGAATCCAAGGTCGGCCAGACGATCTTTGTCAGCGCTACCCCCGGCCCCTATGAACGGGAACATTCCAGCCGCGTGGCCGAGCAGGTCATCCGCCCCACCGGTCTGCTGGACCCCGTCATCATGGTACGCCCAGTGGAAGGCCAGATCGAGAATCTGCTGGGCGAAATTTTGCAGCGCATCGACCGCGGCGAGCGTGCCCTAGTTACCACCCTGACTGTCAAAATGGCCGAGGACCTGACCGACTACCTGGAAGAACACGGCGTGCACACCAAGTATATGCACCACGAGGTGGATACCTTTGAGCGCATGGAGATCATCAAGGACCTGCGCACCGGTGCCATTGATGTGATTGTCGGCATCAACCTTCTGCGCGAGGGCCTGGACCTGCCGGAAGTTTCGCTGATCGCCATTCTGGATGCCGACAAAGAGGGCTTCCTGCGCAGCGAAACCAGCCTGATTCAGACCATTGGCCGCGCGGCCCGCAACGCAAACGGCGTGGTGCTGATGTACGCCGATGAAGTAACCCCCAGCATGGAGCGCGCCATCATGGAAACCGAGCGCCGCCGTGCCATCCAGGATGCCTACAACAAAGAGCACGGCATTACACCAAAAACTATCGTGAAAGCCATCGGCGGCGGGCTGGAAATCAGCATGAGCGAAGAAAACAAAAAGATGCGCCAGCACCGTATGAGCCGCGCTGAACGCGAACAGACCATTACCCGCCTGACCCGCGAGATGAAAGAAGCCGCCCGCCTGCTGCAGTTTGAGCACGCCGCATTCCTGCGCGATGAGATTGAAAAGCTGCAGCGCGGGGAGGACCCTACCGCCGATACCAGCACCCGCCGCGCCGCTGAAAAACAGCGCAAAACGGGCAAGGGGAGAAGGAGCTATAAAAAGTGAGCAACATTCAAATTGATGCCAACAACCGCATTACGATCAAGGGCGCGCGGGAGCATAATCTGAAAAACGTCAACCTGGTTCTGCCGCGCAACAAGCTGATTGTTATGACGGGCCTTTCCGGCTCCGGCAAGTCCAGCCTGGCCTTTGATACCATCTTTGCGGACGGCCAGCGCCGCTATATGGAAAGCCTTTCCAGCTATGCCCGCATGTTCCTGGGCCAGATGGAAAAGCCCGATGTGGACGAAATCACCGGCCTTTCCCCGGCGGTTTCCATTGACCAGAAAACCACCAGCCACAACCCGCGTTCCACCGTGGGCACCGTGACGGAAATTTATGATTATCTCCGTTTGATGTATGCCCGCATCGGCGTTCCGCACTGCCCGGTCTGCGGACGCGTCATCAGCCAGCAAACGGTGGACGAGATGGTAGACGAGGTGCTTAAACTGCCGGAACGCACCCGCTTCCAGGTGCTGGCCCCTGTTGTGCGGGGCCGCAAAGGCACCCAGGCCAAGGAGCTGGACGCTGCCCGCCGCGGCGGTTACGCCCGCGTGCGCATTGACGGCAACATGTATGATCTGGACGAAGAGATCAAGCTGGAAAAGAATATCAAGCATACCGTTGAAATCGTTGTGGACCGCCTGTCCATCAATGATACGGTGCGCGGCCGCCTGGCCGATTCTATTGAGACTGCTGTTGCCCTGACCGGCGGCCTTGTCATCATTGATGTTATCGGCGGCGAACCGATGGAGTTCAGCCAGAACTATGCCTGCCCGGAGCACGGTGTTTCCATTGACGAACTTTCCCCCCGCATGTTCAGCTTTAACAATCCCTTTGGCGCCTGTGAAACATGCACCGGCCTGGGCACCTTTATGAAGGTGGACCCGGCCCGCGTGATTCCGGATCCGCACAAGTCCATCCGCGAAAGTGCCATCAAGGCCAGCGGCTGGTATTATGCGGAGGGATCCATCTCTGAAATGTATTACAAAGCGCTGGGCAAGCGCTATGGCTTTACGCTGGATACCCCAATCAAGGAGATGAGCAAAGAAGCCGTGCACGCCATCCTGTATGGCACCGGAACTGAAAAAATCGAGATGCAGCGCGAGAATATGTTTGGCTCCGGCACCTATATGAACACGTTTGAGGGCATTATCCCCAACCTGGAGCGCCGCTTCCGTGAAACAGGCAGCGAGTGGGTCAAGGAGGAAATCGCCCTTGTCATGTCCAGCGAGGAGTGCCCCACCTGCCACGGCCAACGCCTGAAGCCCACCAGCCTCGCCGTCACGGTGGGCGGCATCAACATTGCCCAGTTCTGCGATATGAGCGTGAACGAGGAGCTGGAATTTATTCAGACGGCAAAAGTGTCCGAGCGGGATGAAGTCATCGCTGCCTCCATCTTCAAAGAGGTCAAAGAGCGTCTGGGCTTTTTGAAGAGCGTGGGTCTGGGGTACCTGACCCTGTCTCGCGGCGCATCGTCCCTTTCCGGCGGCGAAAGCCAGCGCATCCGCCTGGCGACCCAGATCGGCAGCGCACTGACCGGCGTGCTGTATGTGCTGGATGAACCCAGCATCGGCCTGCACCAGCGCGATAACGATAAGCTGATTGCCACCATGAAGCGCCTGCGCGACCTGGGCAACACCCTGATTGTAGTAGAGCACGACGAGGACACCATGCGCCAGGCGGACTATATTGTGGATGTCGGCCCCGGTGCCGGTGTGCATGGCGGCGAGATCGTGGCCGCCGGCAGTGTGGAGGACATCTGCAATGCCCCGCGCAGTGTGACCGGCGAGTACCTTTCCGGCCGCAAATTTGTGGAAGTTCCCACCGCCCACCGCTCCGGTAACGGTAAAATGCTCACGGTGGTCAAAGCGCGGGAAAACAACCTGCAAAACATTACCGTGGATTTTCCCCTTGGCAAAATGATCTGCGTGACCGGTGTTTCCGGTTCCGGCAAGTCCACGCTGGTCAATGAAATTTTGTATAAGTCGCTGGCCGCAGCGCTCAACGGCGCCCGCAGCCGCCCCGGCCAGTGTGACGAAGTTCAGGGTATGGAATGGATCGATAAGGTCATCGGCATTGACCAGTCGCCCATTGGCCGCACCCCGCGCTCCAACCCGGCCACCTACACCGGCGTGTTCGGCGATATCCGCACCCTCTTCTCCAACACCCAGGATGCCAAACAGCGCGGTTACGGCCCCGGCCGTTTCAGCTTCAACGTCAAGGGCGGCCGCTGCGAAGCCTGCGAGGGCGGCGGCATTGTGCAGATCGAAATGCACTTTCTGCCGGATATTTACGTCCCCTGCGATGTCTGCAAGGGCAAGCGCTACAACCGCGAAACGCTGGAAGTAAAATATAAAGACAAAAACATCTCCGATGTGCTGGATATGACGGTGGAGGAAGCCTGCAATTTCTTTGCCAACCAGCCCAAAATTGCGCGCAAACTGCAAACCCTGCAGGAAGTCGGCCTTGGCTATGTGCAGCTGGGCCAGTCGGCCACCACACTTTCCGGCGGCGAAGCCCAGCGTGTCAAGCTGGCCAACGAGCTTGCCCGCCGCGATACCGGCAAAACCGTCTATATTCTGGACGAGCCTACCACCGGCCTGCACATTGCCGATGTGCACCGCCTGGTCAAGGTGCTGGATAAGCTGGCCGATGCGGGCAACACCGTGATCGTGATCGAGCATAACCTGGATGTGATCAAGCGTGCCGACTATATCATCGACCTGGGGCCGGAGGGCGGCAGCGGCGGCGGTACCATTGTGGCAACCGGTACGCCGGAACAGGTGGCCCAGAACCCGAACTCCTTCACCGGCCAGTACCTGAAACCCGTGCTGGAGCGCGCCTGGAAACTGCAGGGCACAGCTCCGGCCCCCGTGCCGGAAGAGCCGGGACGCCCGGCGCCCGCAGAGGAAAAAGCCTCCGCCCAGCCGCCGCGCAAACGCAAAAAAGCAGACAAAAAATAACCACAACAGGGAACTTTGTGCAGCAAAAACGCAAAATTGGATTTGACAATTCCTGTCAACCTGTGGTTTAATTATCTTTACGCGCCTGAAAAAGCAAAATTCTGCGCGCACAGGGGTACGCAGCAGCGTGATTCCCTGCATCCAAAACGGGAGGGAACTGCCGAATGGCAAAAAAGAAGGAAGAATACGGCAACGAAAGCATCAAGAGCTTAAAAGGTGCAGACCGTGTGCGCAAGCGCCCGGCCGTTATCTTTGGCTCTGACGGTGTGGAAGGCTGTGCCCATTCCATTTTTGAGATCGTATCCAACTCCATCGACGAAGCGCGTGACGGCCACGGCAACAAAATCAACGTTACCCTTTACCCGGATCACTCTGTGGAAGTAGAGGACTTTGGCCGCGGTATCCCAGTCGATTACAATAAAGCTGAAGAACGCTGGAACTGGGATCTTGTGTTCTGCGAACTGTACGCGGGAGGCAAATATGGCGAGGGTAGCGGCAACTATGACTTCTCCCTTGGCCTGAACGGCCTTGGCCTTTGCGCCACCCAGTATTCCAGCGAATGGATGACTGCGGATATTTACCGCGATGGCATGCACTATCACCTGGATTTCAAAAAAGGTGAGAATGTCGGCGGGCTGAAAAAAGAGCCGTTCACCGGCCGCCGCACCGGCTCCGTCATCCGCTGGAAACCGGACACCGATGTGTTTACCGACATCAATGTTCCGGCGGATACCTTCAAGGATATGCTGCGCCGCCAGGCCGTTGTCAATGACGGTGTGACTCTCGTGTTCAACGACCGCACGGGCGAACGTGCCGAAAAAAGCGAATATTTCTATGAGCATGGCATTCAGGACTATGCCAATGAGATCGCCGGTGAGGGAACCCTGACCCCGGTGTATTTCTGCTCCGGTTCCGCAATCGGCCGCGACCGTGATGATCAGCCGGAATATCAGGTCAAAATGAACGTGGCGTTCTGCTTTTCCAACGCGGTGCAAACGCTGGAATACTATCACAACTCTTCGTGGCTGGAGCACGGCGGCAGCCCGGACCGCGCTGTCCGCCTGGCCTTTGTCAACCAGATCAACAACTGGTTGAAAAATAAGGGTTTGTACAAGAAAAACGAAAGCTCCATCACCTTCAACGATGTGCAGGACTGCCTGATTCTGGTTTCCTCCAGCTTCTCCACCCGCACCAGCTACGAGAACCAGACCAAAAAGGCCATCACCAACAAGTTTGTGGCCCAGGCCATGACGGAGTTCCTCAAGCACCAGCTGGAAGTCTACTTTGTGGAGCACCCGGACGAAGCCGAAAAAGCCTGCAAGCAGGTGCTAATCAATAAGCAAAGCCGCGAGCACGCTGAAAAAGCGCGTGTGTCCATCAAAAAAACAATGACCCAGCAGATGGACCTGGCCAACCGCGTGCAGAAATTTGTGGACTGCCGCACCAAGGATGCCACCCGCCGCGAACTGTACATCGTGGAGGGCGATTCCGCTATGGGCGCGGTCAAACAGAGCCGCGATTCGGAGTTCCAGGCTATCATGCCCATTCGCGGCAAGATCCTGAACTGCCTGAAGGCCGATTACGCCCGCATTTTCAAGTCTGACATTATCACAGACTTGATCCGCGTGATGGGCTGCGGCGTGGAGCTGGGCGGCAGCCACAATAAGGACCTGGCTACCTTTAATCTGGACAACCTGCGCTTTAACAAGATCGTCATCTGTACCGATGCTGATGTGGACGGTTATCAGATCCGCACCTTGGTGCTGACGATGCTCTACCGCCTGACCCCCACCCTCATCAATCAGGGGTATGTGTATATCGCGGAATCTCCGCTGTATGAGATCAACACCAAAAATAAGACCTACTTTGCCTATACCGAGCCGGAAAAGGCCGATATCATGAAGCGGATCGACGGCCAGAAGTTTACGATCCAGCGATCCAAAGGTCTGGGCGAAAACGACCCCGAAATGATGTGGCTGACCACCATGAGCCCCGAAAGCCGCCGCTTAATTAAAGTTCTGCCCACCGATGTTCAGCGCACGGCGGAGGTGTTTGACCTGCTCCTGGGCGATAATCTGCAGGGCCGTAAGGAGCACATTGCGGAGCACGGCGCTGAATATCTGGACGATCTGGACGTATCTTAATCAGGGGAGGAGAGAGCAAAATGGCAAAAAAAGCAACCAAAAAGAAAGCCGCCCCTGCCCGCCCGCAGCTGGGCGATAACGTCGAGATCCTCTCTGCCGGTGAGGTCATCGAAAGCCCCATTACCGATACGCTGGAAACAAACTACATGCCTTACGCCATGAGCGTTATTGTTTCCCGCGCGCTGCCGGAAATTGACGGATTCAAGCCCGCCCACCGCAAACTGCTGTATACCATGTACGGCATGGGCCTGCTGAAAGGCGCCCGCACCAAAAGCGCCAACATCGTGGGCAGCACCATGCACCTGAACCCCCACGGCGATGCCGCCATTTACGACACCATGGTGCGTATGGGCCGTTCCAACGAAAGCCTGCTGGTGCCCTTTGTGGACTCCAAGGGTAACTTTGGCAAGGCGTACAGCCGCGATATGGCTTACGCCGCCGCTCGTTACACCGAGGCAAAGCTGGAACCCGTGTGTGAAGAGCTGTTCCGCGATATCGACAAGGATACCGTGGATTTTGTGCCCAACTATGACGGCACCACCACCGAACCGACGATGCTGCCGGTCACCTTCCCGACCATTCTGGCCAACAACACACTGGGCATTGCGGTCGGTATGGCGTCCAACATCTGTTCCTTCAACCTGGTGGAGCTCTGCAATGCAACCATCGCCCTGATGAAAGACGACCAGGCGGACCTGGCCCAGCTGATGCCCGCGCCGGATTTTGTCGGCGGCGGTTCCATCCTGTATGATGCCGCCGAGATGCAGAATGTGCTGGAAAAAGGCCGCGGCAGCATCCGCGTGCGCGCCCAGTGGGCTTACGATAAAGAGAACAACTGCATTGACATCACCCGCATTCCGCCGACCACAACGGTGGAAGCCATCATGGATAAGATCACCGAGCTGGTCAAACTGGGCAAGATCCGTGAGATCAGCGATATGCGTGATGAAACCGACCTGAACGGCTTGAAGCTGACCATCGACCTCAAGCGCGGCCAGGACCCGGACAAGCTGATGGCGCGTCTGTTCAAGGCAACCCCGCTGGAGGACAGTTTTGCCTGCAACTTCAATGTGCTGATCGGCGGCCAGCCCCGCGTGTTGGGCGTGCGCCAGATTTTGTTGGAGTGGATCGCATTCCGCTCCGAATGCGTGCGCCGCCGCACCTACTATGATCTGCAGGGCAAGCAAAAGCGTCTGCACCTGCTGCGCGGCCTGGAAGCTATCCTGCTGGATATTGATAAGGCAATTGAAATTGTGCGCAACACTGCGGAAGAATCCGAGGTTGTGCCCAACTTGATGATCGGTTTTGGCATTGACGAAGTGCAGGCTGAGTATGTGGCGGAAATCAAGCTGCGCCACCTCAACCGTGAGTATATCCTCAAACGCACCGAGGAAATTGAGGAACTGGAAAAGGCGATCGCAGACTTGGAAGATGTTCTCAAACGCCCCGCCCGCATCCGCAAGATCATTATGACCGAGCTGGGCGATGTTGCCAAAAAGTATGGCAGCCCCCGCAAAACGGAAATCCTGTACGATCTGCCGGACGATTCTGCTGCCGATGAGCAGAACGAGATCCCGGATTACCCGGTCACGGTGTTCTTTACGCGGGAAGGCTACTTCAAAAAAATTACCCCGCAGAGCCTGCGCATGTCTGGCGAGCAGAAGCTGAAAGACGGCGACGAGGTGGTTTATACCAAAGAGACCACCAACAGCGCCGAGCTGCTCTTCTTTACCAACCATGCCCAGGTGTACAAATCCCGCGCATCGGAATTTGCCGATACCAAGGCCAGCGTGCTGGGTGATTATGTCGCTTCCAAGCTGGAAATGGAAGAGGGCGAAGTGCCGCTGTTCATGACGGTCACAGTCGATTACCATGGTTACATGCTGTTCTTCTACCAGAACGGCAAGTGTGCAAAGATCCCGCTGGCCAGCTATATGACCAAGCAGAACCGCCGCAAGCTGCTGAAAGCCTATAGCGATAAGGAAGAACTTGCCGCAATGCTGCACATTGAGGAAGAAACCGAGCTGGCCGTCTTCACCAGCGGCGGCACCGGTGGCCCACGCTTGATCCTGGTCGGCAGTGCGCTGATTCCCGAAAAGGCTACCCGCGATACCGCCGGTATCAACATGGTAACGCTGAAAAAGAACGCCCGAATCGCCAAAGTGCGCCCGGCGGCGGGGCTGGAACTGAAAGACCCGCACCGCTACCGCGTGCGCACCCTGCCCGCAGCCGGCGCGCTGCTCCGCCAGGAGGACACGACCGAGCAGATGAGTCTGTAAGGAGCAAAAAAAGGCAATGCAATCTTTTTCTGCACAAGGCAGGGTAAAGTTCTTGCATTTTGCTTTTTGGTATGTTATATTATAACCTGTATGAGAGTTAGGGCAGGCCGAAACATCCGTTTTGGCTGTGGCCTGAAAAGGAGTTGCTGTTAATCCATGACCGCTTATGAAATCGCGTTCGGCGTTGTGCTGATCATTGTTTCGGTTCTGATCGTTGTGTTCACTTTGTCCCAGACCCAGAAAGGGCAGGGCCTGTCTGCTGCCATTATGGGTGATAACAGCTTTATGGCTGCCGGCCGCGAGCGTGGCCTGGATGCCAAGCTGGCCAAAGTGACCAAAATCTGCGGCGCTGTTTTCTTTGTAGCTACGCTGCTGGTTGGTGTGCTGAGTGCCCGCTTGTAATTGAATGAAAGGAGAACGGTCTGGCCAATTTTGTTGGCGTTCCGCTTTCCCTTATTCAGGAACCGTCAACGACCCGCCCAATACCGCGGGTCGTTTTTTATGGGAAAAATAAAAAGGTCACAATGGTGCAGGTGCTGCCGCGAAACCAAAGGCCACGCCTGCTATGGAAGGATCCTGCCGGGTGGCAGGGTGACGTAAACGAGGAGTAAAAACAAAGGCATGGGCCGCTGCCTGTGCCCAACCCAAAGGAGAAAACATGACACCATTACAGAAAAATATTCTTGCGGCGTGCAAGCGCCGCCCCCAGACCCTGCGTGAACTGCAGAATGCTTTGCAGGTGGATAATTCCCGCCTGCGCAACACCGTAACCGGCATGGTAGCTACCGGTATGCTGTCCGCCCGCAACGGTACCTATGTTCCGGGCTTTGCCGTGATGGAAAATACCGATGCCCCCGCTGGCATTCCCTGCACACTGGTCAAGCTGGCGGCCCGCTTCGGCTTTGCGTCCCGCGATGACGGCACCGGCGATATCTTTATTCCCGGCCGCGCCCTGCATGGTGCTATGCCGCAGGATAAAATCATCATCAAACTGTTCGACCACCCCCGTGTGGAGGGCAGCGCCGAGGGTGAAGTGGTGGAGGTGACCACCCCGCACAACACCTTTGCCGGTACCATTGTGCTGACTGAGGATGGCCGCCTTGCCGTGGAGCCGGACGGCTGCCGTGATGTGCGCATTGTGCTGGATAAAAAAGGCGTCAACGGCGCACAGCTGGGGGATAAGGTCGGTGCTATCCTGACCAACCGCGGCCAGCGCCATATGGATCACCGCTGCGCTGTTGCCGAGCGCTTCGGCACTTCCGACCGCGCAGCAGAGTGCGCCAAGGCTGTGCTGTATGGCCGTGATGTCCGCCAGGAATTCCCGGAGGAGGTATTGGCCGAAGCTCACGCATATGATAACGCTCTCATCGACCCCGCCGAAGCTGCCCACCGCGCCGACCTGCGCGGTCTGCCGATCTTTACCATCGACTCTGCCGAGACTAAGGATATCGACGACGCCATCAGCCTGATGAAGACCCAGAACGGCGGCTATGAGCTGGGCGTTCATATTGCGGATGTCAGCCACTATGTCCGCCCGGACACCGCGCTGGATAAGGAAGCTTATGAGCGCGCAACTTCCATCTATTACGCGGATAAAGTCATCCCCATGCTGCCCACCCAGCTTTCCAACGGCATCTGCAGCCTCAATGAAGGGGAGGAGCGCCTGGCGTTCTCCTGCCTGATGCAGCTGGATGAAAGCGGCAATATCCATAGCTATCAGTTCGTCAAGAGCGTCATCCGCAGCCGTGTCAAGGGCGTTTATAAAGAAATTAACGCTCTGTTGGACGGCTCCAATGACCCGGCTCTGGTGACGAAATATAAAGACGTTATGGCTCAGCTGCCCGCGATGACCGAGCTGTACGAAAAGCGCCTGGCTCTGCGCAAAGCACGCGGCGCGATGGACATCGAATCCGACGAAGCCAAGTTGGTCATGGACGAGGAAGGCCGCTGCGTGGATATCGTCAAGCGCACCCGCGGTGTGTCGGAGTGCATGATCGAAGAGTTCATGCTGCTGGCCAACCAGTGCGCTGCCAATGCGGGCCGCACCCATCATGTGCCGTTTGTGTACCGTATCCATGAAGCCCCCGATGCCGAGCGCATGGAAAAGCTGAGCAACACCCTGAAAGCCTGCGGCCTGAACGTCCACTTTGCCGGGGAAGTGCCCACCCAGCTGGAGCTTTCTGCCATTCTGGACGAAACCCGCGGCCAGCCCATCCAGATCCCGGTCCACACCGGTATCCTGCGCAGCATGCAGAAAGCTCGCTACTCTCCGGAGCCGAAAGGCCATTACGGTCTGGTGCTGGCAGACTATGCCCACTTTACCAGCCCCATTCGCCGTTACCCGGACCTTGCCATCCATCGCATCCTGACGGATATGCTGGTGGGCAAGCCGGAGCAGGAGCTCATCAAGGATTATACCGGTTTTGCCACCCACGCCAGCGAGCAGTCCAGCCGCCAAGAAGTTTCCGCCGTGCGCATTGAGCGCGATGTGGAGGACCTGTACAAGGCCGAGTATATGCACAACCACCTGGGCGAAGTCTACACCGGCACCGTGGCAGGTGTAACACCGCGCGGTATTTTTGTGGCGCTGGAAAACACCGTAGAGGGCTTTGTGCCTGCTGCACAGCTCTGCAAGGGCGAAGCCACTGTGGTGGAGGGCGTCAGCATTCTGGACCCGCTGACCGGAAAACGCTGGATGCTGGGCGACCCCGTCAAAGTGCAGGTGGCCGGTGCCAACGTTGCCCTTGGCCGCATTGATTTTGACTATATGCCGCTGTAATCATAGTTTTTTATAAAAAGAGCAAACCAATAAAAGAAAAGCTGCCGTCCCGTACTGATATGTACCCGGTTTTCTGGACACGGGTAAAAATCGAATAATTAAGAATCCATCATGGATGCTTCTCTGAATGTGGAGGGAGGCATCCATTTTGTTTTAGGGCAATACCGCATAATTCTAAGTGCCGATACGGCG
>UMDT01004395.1_pt1 | contig 17401 bp, 17 predicted proteins | sample 1964561 | NCBI WGS metagenome assembly UMDT01 (sample SAMEA4836001, study PRJEB28245) | human gut metagenome | biome: gut microbiome; material: fecal sample | place: Denmark | collected 2008
CGACACTTTTTTATCGTGTCATTTGATGACTTTTTAGCGTTACAATATCACTGCTTGTATTCCACACGTTAAAAACCATACAAATGACACGTTAAAACCCCATCGTTCTGGCGTTCCGCGTTCAACTGATACCGAGAAACGGTTGGCATTTTCTCCCACCGATAAATGGAACAAATTTGCTTTTTGCTGGAATATGGTATAATAATTACAAAGCAATTTTCCCCACATATGTGGGAGTGATTCCACGGAGGTGTTACTATGGTTTTGTTAGGTGTAAAAGCTGATGGGCCTTGGCTTCTACACTCCTCTGCTCAATATGAGCAGAGGTTTTCTTTTTGCCCAATCACTCAGGCTGATTATCGTCTACACGACACTGCAGATGAACCTCGCTCAGTTTCCGGTATTCCACCTGCGCAGTATCAAGCATCCGCAACCTAATAGAGACAGTCCGGCACGAACTCTGTTCCGTGCCAGCCTCGACCTTCTCCAGTTTCGGCATTGTACTGCGTAAAGTACCAGCCGATACCCTCCGCTTCTCCTTCTTCCTGCTCAAAACGAACATATGGGAGATAGACCATTTTGCTCATTTTTTCTCACCTCTTTTCTCTTTCTTATTTGAAGACTATTTTTGCTCCGGACAAATAAAAAGTGCCCAAACCCTGCATTATACCATACCAATGTCAACCCTGCTAAGTGCAAAATGGAATAGGCTGCAGCGACGTGTAGACGGCGCATGAGGCGCGATACGAGCAAGAGTAAGGCTCCTTTCCAAGCTGCTTGTCCCCTGCCGTGTCGGCGATTCTGATGCAAACTTTGTAGTATAACACAGTTCCCTTCCCTTTCGCTAATGCAAAAACTGCATAAGTCCGGGCATCGAACAATTGTTTGCTTTTTCACTGGAATATGGTATAATAATTACAAAGCAAATAACTTGGTGTGATTCCGAAGCAGAAATCAAGACTATCAATCAGGATCTCTCTGAATTCGGTTATCTTCCGCGTTTGAGGCCTATGTAAAATACCTCTAAAACGCTGGTGAAGCGGTTAAATGCAGAGTATGGGTTTGAGTCCTATGTAAAATACCTCTAAAACGCTGGTGAAGCGGTTAAATGCAGAGTATGGGTTTGAGTCCTATGTAAAATTACTCACTTCTAAAGTATAACTGCTAAAACCGCTATGGAACGCACTGTTTGAGACCTATGTAAAATTAACCACCTCCAAAACTTTGAGCATTGGTACGCCCGGCAAGTCAAGGTTTGAGACCTATGTAAAATAACTTACCTCCAAAGCCACGTACCGACATTTTGCAGTTGGGGCAAAGTTTGATACCCATGTAAAATCAACCACTTCTAAACTCTGTATACGGTGTATGAAACGTGTCTTTTTACTTGAGATCTATGTAAAACAAGCCGCCTCCAAACCTGGGATTTCTGTGTTAACTCCTGTTTGAGATCTATGTAAAATTACTCTTTATGTTCGGCAATCCACATTTGTTTGAGCCCATGTAAAGCAGAACATCTCAAAAACCTATCTTCGCTTGCAACGGCATCGGCGATTGTTTGAGATCTATGCTAAATCATCTATCTCTAAAACCGAACGGAATAACATTAACGAGCCACTTCTGTTTGAGCCTTATGTAAAAATAAGCTACCTCTAAACCCTTAATCTTTGTGAAATAAGTTACATTTAAAGCAATAAGCGAGTTGAAAATATCATGACGCCCGTTTGAGACCTATGGTAAAACCCGACATCTCTAAAACTTCCTTCGGTTCAACCCATATATGGATATAATTTGAAACCTATGTAATATCAGATGCCTCCAAACCCATCCCGAAATAGCAGGAGGAGGTGTTTGAGACCTATGTAAAATCATTTACTTCTAAAGCCTTTGGCGGTGGTTACATTGACTTTTGTTGGTTTGAGATCTATGTAAAACAACGAAAAATAGACCGCAAATTCAGTGATTTGTTTGAGACCTATGCAAAACGGTCCACTTCTAAAACCGGCTTTAGCAACAGATTCTGGAACTGCCAGTTTGAGACCTATGTGAAATCATTTACCTTATTATCACCGTTCAGATCGGTCATTTGAGTCCTATTTTTTTTACAATCCATGCAAAACAAATGCCTCCTTTGAGCCCTATGTAAAACAGATACCTCTAACTTACCGAAAGCTATGTCAAGACCGCCGTTTGAGACCTATTTTTAAACTCCCCTTTGAACAAGATGATTTGAGATCTATGTAAAACTATCTACCTCCAACCGGATATGAAATATCCGTTCCATCAGGGTTTGAGCCTTATGTCGAACCTCTTTCAGCGGCTATCCCGTACCGCTACGCGCGTTTGAGTTACTTAACCTTGTAAATTCACAACCATTTTTGCTTATATAGGAGGCGATTTCTTTGTTTATCATCGGCATTATTGCTGGCCTGTGTCTTTTCGCAACGGTCGTTTGCGTGACCGCTGTTATTGCGGCTGGACAGGCTGATTACAACAAAGCTACTCGGAAAGATTAAGACCTTTCTCTTATATGTAAAAGTCTTTTGGACTGGCTTTTGAGCCCTGCCCTCCACCGTTAGGTTGGCTTTTTGCGTTTGAGGCCTATGCAAAACAGGATGCCTTTAAACATAATGCCGTGTTGGATCATAGTTTGAGACCTATGTAAAACGAGATGCTTCCAAACCTCGGGTTTTTTAGGGTAGAAATTTGAGACCTATGTAAAACGAAATATATCCAAACCGCTGTCGGCGGAAGAAGTGCAAGTACCCCAGTTTGAGACCTATGCAAAATCCTCTACTTTCAAAATCTGCATAAACAAGGAGAACTCTAAATGATAATCCCTCTTAACATTCATGCAGGCGCTTTTTGCTTTGTTTTGGGCTCGTCCTTCTACTTGCTGCGTTTCTAATTGAAGACTCGAGCAAATCCTCTCCTGGTTCTTTGACTATGGGATGTTTTCTCACAGGAATGGCAACAACTTTTGTGGGTATTCTTGTTCTGTTCTCGTGCCTTGTGCTACACCTTATCATATGAATCCGTTTTTATTGCTAAAGGAGCTGTTCTTCATGTTGTATCCCTACGCCATAAGCCGTGAGAGCGTCAATGGGCATCGTGTCTGGATCGCCAAGAGCCTGCATTTGAAAGGCTGTGTCGCCCAAGGAGATACTCGCCTCGAGGCAATCAAAGAGCTGGAGTCCAATGAAATCGCATGGCTTGAAACCGCCAAAATACTGCATATCCCTCAGTCAAATTAACACCCACACAACCGAAAATTCCTACTCCATCTATACCCTTGCGGTTAGACGGAGTTTTTTATGCAATTTGTTCTTGTGTTACAAAAACCAGATTTTCGGTATTTATAAATGTAGATGGCTAATATGGACCATTGTTACCGGGATAATTTTAAGTCTTTCCACCACACACGTAGGGTGATCCTATCCCATATTTTTTCTACAAGATTTCAGAAAGGAAGTGACCACAATGCAGTTAATACATGAACTTTCATGGTTATGGAAAGGAATAGGCATTATCGCACTTGCAAGTGCAATTGTTCTCATTGCAGCGTTCAAACTGCACAAAGAAGAATATAAAATTGAGATTGCATGCATTATTTTTATCGTAACTATACTGATTGGTATTATTGTTATGATTCTATGCGCTCGGGTTCCGATGCCCATATAAGCAATAGGCATTGCAGATTGATTTTTATCGTTACGGTATCGCCTTGTGCACTGCTGGCATCGATGGTGGTGATGGCGGGGGCGGCTCCTGAGGCGTGGGATAAATAAGCGCTACAATGCGCTGTAAGCGTTTCTAATCTTCAGTAGTTAAATTTCACATTCGTCACATTGCCCGTCCTCCTGTCGCATCTGAGGACGGGCAACAGCATTTCATTTTCATTTCTTTATCAAAGCCAATGCAAGTCATTGGCGGAAAGCAGCTTCTACTTGAAACTACTTGTAAATTACTTGAAAGTCTTTCAAGTAAAGCCCGTATTTGAATTTTACATCAGGCGGCAGCGCAGGCATTTCGATCCAATATACGACCTCCCAGACGAAGGGCTCGAATTGAGGCTCAGATATAGTAAAGAAGCGTTTCCATATCGCATCGGATACCTTCCATGTGAACTCATTGCTAAGACTCTCTGGCCTTCTTCCGGCTGTTCCTCGGCAAGTTTGTGCCAGCCATCGGTTATCATAGGCATCCACCACTTGATATGTTTAATTGCCAACAGTCTCAACCCTTTAGGGTCGGGGTAGTTGACAAAATCGCATTCATACCCTCCATTCCGATTGTTCTATCCGCGTTTTATTCTTATCCAATTAGCGGTGCTCTTGCTGCTTCGAAATCCGGATAGATACTCAGACGAATCTCGCTCAGCTTATAATATTCGAGATCATCTTGCTGGTACAGCCTGAAATCCTTATCGTTATAGCATGCTGTCCATGCATTGAAGCCAATCAGAAAATCTGCGTCCGGCAGCGGCACTACCTCCATGATCGTGCCATACTGCGCAGCATCTTCTCCATCTCGAACGAAATACTCGAAAATTTCATCTTCATGCTCTTTTGCAAAAGCTCTAAAATCATCATAATAAATCATATACGTTTTCCTTTCTGTTTCTTAAATTCTGTTTTTTAGTTCTCACATAATCATTCTTTATCAGGGAATATCTACATTCTCTGTGAAGCACATCCTAAACTTCACCCTTTTCTGCTTTCAAACGAATAGAACAAATGTTTGCTTTTCTATCAGGATATGGTATAATAATTACAAAGCAAAACCGCCTACATCGTTGGTTTGAGTGTCCTGCAATTTCTTCCGCTTCCAAGTGTGTTCTGGCTGGAAAGTGTAGCATGTGTTTGAGTACCATGTAATTTCACACTCCTCCAAACCCAGGATGATGCTGATGATGTTATGGTATATGTTTGAGAACCATGCAATTTTACTCTTCTTTCAAAGCTTTGTTCCGTTTTCGGACGAAATCTTGCTTGTTTGAGAACCATGTAATTTCATCTTCTTTTAAACTGCCATTTTGCGGAGATAGGCGCTCTTGTTCGTTTGAGTACCATGTAATTTTACTCTTCTTCCAAAGCTCCATTGGGCGCAGCTTGTCCACTGGTTTATTTGAGAACCATGCAATTTTGCCCTTCTCCAAAGCGGGAATAACAATGAAAAAGTTTGAGAATCATGTAATTTTAACTTCTTCTAAACCCTGGGCGGCGCAGCGGTGATATGCTATCGCGTTTGAGTACCATGTAACTTCATCTTCTTCCAAACCAGCAATGCTTTGCAAGCCATGCAATGAGTCATTTGAGTACCATGTAATTTTATCTTCTGCCAAACCCTTTGCTGCCGTAACGATCAGCCAGTAAATGTTTGAGTGCCCTGCAATTTCCTTGTCTTTGCAGCGCAATAGCAAGTTTGAGAACCCTGCAATTTTATTTTCTTCCAAACCTGCACATTCGTGATTTTTAACGGCTGTAGGACTTGAGCACCATGTAATTTTGCTTCCTTACAAAACAGCGGCTCTTTGATTTTTTTGATGTTTGAGTACCCTGCAATTTCACACCCCTCCAAATCGAGTGTGTAACATATAAATGGAACTGAATTGTTTGAGAACCATGTAATTTTACCTTCTTCCAAACTGACTTATTTCTTTAAGCAGCTGTACGAGTTGTTTGAGTATCATGTAATTTTATCCTCTGCCAAACCTACACGGTTCACGAGTTGCAGACAATGCTGGTTTGAGTACCATGTAATTTTATCTTCTTCTAAACCTTTCACGATTTCCCTTTGGTTCTAAAACGAGTTTGAGTACCATGTAATTTTATCTTCTTCTAAACCGTTCTGTCCTGCACCGTCCAGTTTGAGTACCATGTAATTTTATCCTCTGCCAAACCTACACGGTTTACGAGTTGCGAGCTATGCTGGTTTGAGTGCCATGTAATTTCATCTTCTTCTAAACCCTCAAAACGCTGAGAGTTTCTCATCGACCTCTGCTCAAAGTGAGCACAAGTGCTCCTACGATTTCTTTGTGCCTTTCAAGCAGAAATGTACGCAAAAAATATTGGGCCCTGTTTATTTGAGAACCATGCAATTTTACTCTTCTCCAAAGCTTTGTTCCGTTTTCGGACGAAATTTTGCTTGTTTGAGTACCATGTAATTTCATCTTCTTCTAAACCGAAAAAGAACCCGAGTATGCCAATTTAAATACCATGTAATTTCATCTTTTCCCAAACCTGCACATTCGTGATTTTCAAGGGTTTGAGTCACTGCAATTTCTTTCTCTTCCAAACCGTGCAGCGGCGAGGTTTTGGTATGGTAGTAGTTTGAGTACCATGTAATTTTACCTTCTTCCAAACCAAATTCGTTGTTTCCTGTATATTTCTGTGCGTTTGAGTACCATGTAATTCACCCTTCCAAGCTGGAAATTCATCGACACATCGAAGAAATCCGGTTTGAGCACCATGTAATTTCACGTCTGCCAAACCCACGGTACAGCACTCGGAACATCTTTTCGAGTTTGAGAACCATGTAATTTTATCTTCTTCTAAACCCTTCTGCTATCAACACAAATTTTGATTGTTGTTTGAGTACCATGTAATTTTATCTTCTTCCAAACCGGCTAACTGTTTTCAGCAGCTGGACAAGCGGTTTAAGTACCGTGCAATTTTCTCTTCTTCTAAACCGGTAGTCCACCCTCCTGGTTTGATTTCCCTGTAATTTCTTCCGCTTTCAAAGCTCGGCTGACTGCTATCGTCGCGCAAGGGATGTTGAGTACCATGCAATTTCTTATATTTCCAAACCAAACCTTTGTGTAGCACGCGATACGGTCGTGTTTGAGCCCTATGCAATTTCCTTCTTTCACTGACTTACGATGCCGAGTTTGTTTGAGCGCCATGCAATTTCTTCTGCTTCCAAAACGATTAGGCGCGGATAAGAGAACGGCATGATGTTTGAGAACCCTGTAGTTTTATTCTCTTCCAAATCGCTCGCTGCCAATAGCTTGTTTGAGTACCATGTCATTGCAATTCGATTTCCTTCCAAATCACCATAGGCTTTGGGTGCGGTCTGTATTCTTGAGAACCCTGTAATTTAGCTTTTTACTTCTCTTGAGAAAATGAAACAACATTTGATACCATTTTCTTCCCTGCGGTTTCACTTTTTCCAAACCATGTCGGGAACATAAGCGGATACACGTCGAGTTTGAGTGCCATGTAATTTTATCTTCTGCCAAACCCTCAAAACGCGGAGGGTTTGTCATCAACTTCTGCTCATTGTGAGCACAAGTCTATCTCCTCTTGCGACCAAGCGTTTGTGATTCGAGTTTTCAACTTGGACCCTTTGGGTACCCTTCTTGAGAGCCTTGCAATTTTTTCTCTCTTATTTGAATGGCCTGTAATTTTACTTTCTTCCAACCCAAGGTGGCGACTTAGGAGCGATATTGTACATCGTTTGAAAACCATGCAATTTTACCCTTCTTGCAAACCATTACAATTGTTTGCCATACCGGATTTGAGTACCATGTAGCTTTTTCTTCTCCAAAACGAGTGGATCGGTAGCAGCACGAGTTTGAGTACCATGTAATTTTACCTTCCTCCAAGCCTTCAAAATGCTGAAGTCTTGTGGTTCCTCGGTTTGAGTACCATGCAATTTTATCTTCTTCCAAACCGCACCGCGACTGTGGCCGAGACCGCTGGACGTTTGAGTACCATGCAATTTCTTATATTCTCAAACCTTTTAGCAACCGAAACCGTCTTGTTTGAGTTCCATACAATTTCCCATGCTTCTTTCAAGTTTGAGATCCATGTAATTCCCTATGTTTTTTGGGGACAGTTAACGTTACACGTTTGAATACCATATAATCCTATTCCCTTTCAAATCCAATAGAGTTGGCCATTGACGATTGTTGAGAGTCCTGTAATTCTATCCCTCTCTAAACCAGCCAGAGGTTGAAATGTGCTCGGATGCGCGTTTGAGTACCCTGTAATTTCTTCTACTTCCAAAGCTTTTATGCACTCAACTTCCGTTAGAGAAAGTCTAATTGAGAGCCCTGTAATTTTATCTTCTTCCAAAACATTGCTTTGTTTGCTTCAGATGGCGGCGTCGTTTGAGCACCCTGCAATTCTATTCCCTTCCCAATCGCGTGGACGCCGTTTCCTCCTTCGCAAAAGATTTGAGAACCCTGCAATTCTACTCTCCTCCAAAACGCAAGCCAATTATCTATTGCTTTCACGCAGGTTTGAGTTTCCTGTAATTTCTTTCTCTTCCAAACCTTCCGGCGGCGTATGTCTTCTTTATCACGCGTTTGAGTTTCCTGCGATTTCAGCCGTTTGAGAACCCTGTAACTTTATCTTTTTCCAAACCATAGCTGCTCAGGTGCGAACACACTCGTAAGTTTGAGATCCTTGTAATTTATCTTCTTCCAAACCCTCAAAACGCCGTGGAGCAAAGTATAACATGCGTTTGAGAACTCTGTAATTCTATTCCCCTCAAACCAGTTGGCGAGTCCGGCACACCGCACATCCAGCTTGAGAACCCTGTAATTTTATCTTCTTCCAAGCCCTCAAAACGCTGAGGGGTTTGGCATTAGCCTCTGCTCAATGTGAGCACAAGTCAACATATAAAGAGGTAACCGCTCATGAACTATCTCTACTATATCGGCTACGCCTACACCGTTTATGTTGCCAAACAGAACCCTGTTAAGGGCTTTGGCGAAACCAACATCATCCGCGATCACGAGTTGACAACGGCAGACATCGTTGAACTGCAGCAGTCGCTCGGAAAGAACCTGATCGTAAATAACCATCTTCAGGCCGTTCGCCCCAACATCTGGTCCCCTCCTCAGCCGCCGCAGGCGGATGTTGTGCTGACCAGCGTAACGCTGCTTTCGACAATGCGGGAATAATACCGTCTGAACAATAAAGCCTTTCTCAGCGCTTTACGGGCCGGCATTTGCTATGCTATACTGCTTATAGTGATTAGTGTCGCAGAAGTCTGTGAGGCCTGCGACCTGAAAGGAAGGCTCTTTAGAGTCTTCCTTTTCTTTTTATCAAGAACTACCCCGATTTACAGGAGTTATCGCCTATGCCCAGCAATATACCATCAAAGTCCGATGAAAACGGCGCAGCCGAATTCATTAAGTACCAGAAACTATGTGACTTGGATTACTATTCCCGCTTTTCGCGCGAGGAACTGGAAACCAAGCACGCCGATATTCTGCATTTGTACGAGGTCCTTAAGAAAGACACCCGCGTTTGGATTGCCTTATCGTTCGCCCTGATTCCGGTTAGTGCGCTTATCTTATGGGACTTTTATCTGCTTCTCACCAATCCCGCCTATGGCTTTTACGCATCAAAAAATATGAACATCGCAGAGATCATAATTCTTCTCATACATATCGGAGTCCTTCTGCTGCACGCAGCATTCATCGCATTTTCCGTTTCTGACAGTTTCTATCTCAGCTTTCTTGGCCGGCAGAAAGAGACGATCGAAGAGCTGCTTACCATCAACGAAACCAAGTAAAGGAGGCTCTTCTCTATGCATTTCTGCATTTTCAAGCGCAACGAAACGCTGGACGTACTTCTGCTCCCCCACAAGGGAACAAACATGTACAGCTTTGTGAATCTTAGCAAAGGCCATATCTGCCCCTGCTTATTTCCCAGTATTGATGCCGCTATTGCTGACCTTGACGATCGGCAGAAACGTGGCTTGATTCTGGGATACGACATTATTGCTTAAAATCAAAAAGATCCCCTCTGCTCATTTTTGAGCAGAGGTTTTCTTTTGCCGCAAGCCGCCCATCGCCTGCGGATTCGATTCTTCATTTCTTTATCATTTTTCGGGACACATACATTCCCTTGCCGATTCCTTTCTTTTGGGCAAAGAAAAAAGCACCAGCAATGAGAAGTCATTACTGGCACTTTTAACGTGTCATTTATTGATTTTTTACCGTTACGGTATCACTGCTCACGCATCTTTGCGAAGCACTCGCTGCAATATACCGGGCGGTCAGATTTCGGCTCGAACGGAACGCGAGCCTCGCCGCCGCAAGCAGCACAGGTAGCGGTGAAGAACTCACGCGGACCGCGTGCAGCATTCTTGCGCGCATCGCGGCAGGACTTGCAGCGCTGCGGCTCGTTCTGGAAACCGCGCTCTGCGTAAAACTCCTGCTCGCCAGCGGTGAACACGAACTCCTTACCGCATTCCTTGCATACTAAAGTCTTGTCTTCGTACATGGTTTTTACCTCTCTTTGATACTGTTCCCTCGGGAAACTTGAAATATATGCGTACAGACAATGCGCCTGCTATCGCCTAAATAGGTTTAATGGCTGCCGATTTTCGCTTGATGCGCTGGACGGCATTATCCACAGATTTGATCGGTTTGTGCAGCGCTTCGGACATCTCCTCATACGATAAGCCGTCCAAAAACAACGTCAAAACCTGTGCCTCAAATTCAGACAAAAGCGAGTAGAGCTTCTTTTTCCGCTCTTCCCTCTCCTCATTGCCGATAACAAGCGATTCAGGATCACCATTCGGTGCAGTTACCCGGGTACGCGATTCCGCAAGGTCTTCAAACAGAGGTCGATCGATTGACATGGACTGATTGAGCGGGTCGTGCTTGAGCGACGCTGCCGCCTTCACGGCGGAATAAATCTTCCGCGTGATGCACAACCGTGCAAACGCTCCAAAGGGTGCGCCCTTGCTCTCGTCGTACTCCCGGACGGCATTCAGCAGCCCGAGCATACCTTCCTGCATCAAATCCTCTGCATCGGCGCCTGCCAGAAAGTATGGCCGCGCACAGGTCTTGACCAGACGGGTATAACGACGGATCAGATTCTCCATCGCGGGTCCGTCTCCCTGCCGCGCCAGACGGCACAGCTTTTCATCAGAAATCCCGTTCGATGGCTGTATTTGATAATCATTTCTCATGTCAATAGCTATTATACGCGGTAGAATTGGAAATGTCAAGAAACGATTGTCATCTTTACCGATATCACACAAAAACACGCTTCTGCTTTTATGCAATTATGACAATATTATTAACGTTTTACTCTACAGTTACCGACTTTGCCAGGTTGCGCGGCTTATCAACATCACAGTTGCGCTCCACTGCGATATAGTATGCCAAAAGCTGCATCGGAATAATCGAAAGCGAAGCGGAAAATTCATACAGGCACTTCGGCAGGCGCACGATGTGCTGGCAGACCGACTCGTCCCCGGTGAAATCGTCCGTGGTGACGAGCACGACGCTTGCGCCGCGCGCTACAACCTCACGGATATTGGAGACTGTTTTCTCAAACAGTGCCGGCTGCGTTGCCAGAGCAACAACCAGAGTACCCTCCTCGATCAGAGAAATGGTGCCGTGCTTAAGCTCACCGGCAGCGTACGCCTCCGAATGAATATAGGAAATTTCCTTCAGCTTGAGCGAAGCCTCGAGTGCGGCGGCATAGTCCAGCCCGCGGCCAAGGAAGAACACACTCGAGCGGTTCGCGTACAGCGTTGCGATGCGCTGCATATCCGACTGGCATTTCAGGGTCTGCTCGATGCACTCCGGCAGACGCTGCAGCTCAGCGCACAGCGCACGCTCGTCACCGATGGAAATCAGGCCGCGCACACGCGCGATCTTAACCGAGATGAGATACAGCGCGGAGAGCTGCGCGGAGTACGCCTTGGTGGTGGCGACCGAAATCTCCGGGCCGGCCCAGGTGTACAGCACGCCGTCCGCCTCGCGAGCGATGGTGGACGAAACCACGTTCACGATGGCAATGGTGAACGCGCCCGCCTGCTTGGCCAGACGCATGGCAGCCAGCGTATCCGCCGTCTCGCCGGACTGGCTGATAACGATGCACATATCCTTTTTGCCGATGATCGGGTTCTCATAACGGAACTCACTGGCAACCTCTGCCGTGCAGCGAATGCGGCACATCGCCTCAATCACGCGCTTGCCGACCATGCCTGCGTGCAGTGCAGAGCCGCAGCCGATGATATGGATATGCTCGATCTCACGCAGACGCTCATCGGTCAGACCGTTGTCCTCGAATACAACCGCATCGTTTTTGATGCGCGGCTTAACCGTATCGGCAACTGCCTTGGGCTGCTCCATGATCTCCTTGAGCATAAAGTGCTGGTAGCCGCCCTTTTCCGCTGCGGACATATCCCACGTTACGGTCATGATTTCCTTCTCTACCGTATCGCCGAACTCGTTCATGACAACTACGCTGTCCGGGCGAACGATTGCAACCTCGTTATCATCCAGAATAATGTAACGCTTGGTGCGATTGATAATAGCGGTAATATCGGATGCGATCATGTTCTCGCCCTCACCGATACCGATAACCAGCGGGTTGCCGCGGCGTGCAGCAACGATCTCCTGCGTGTTATCCATCGAGACTACGCCCAGTGCGTAAGAGCCGCGCAGACGCTGCACGGCCTGCAGAACGGTCTTTGCCAGATCCTCCTGCTTGCCGGTGTGCAGATAGTCCACGAGGTGCGCGACAGTCTCCGTATCGGTCTCGGACTTAAACTCGTAGCCGTGTGCCTCCAGACGCTCACGCAGCTCCTTGTAGTTCTCGATAATGCCGTTGTGTACAACTGCTACCTTGCCCTTGCCGCCCAGATGCGGATGCGAGTTGCGGTCGGACGGCTCGCCGTGCGTTGCCCAGCGGGTGTGGCCGATACCGCAGGTGCAGTACATGTCGCCGCCTTCCTCCTTGATCTTCTCCTCAAGGTTTGCAATGCGGCCGCGCGCCTTGACAACGCGCAGACCGTCCTTCGTGAAGGCAGCCACACCAGCAGAGTCATAGCCACGGTATTCCAGACTGTACAGACCCTTGATAAGAATCGGAAGCGCGTTCTCGCGTCCGGTGAATCCAACGATTCCACACATAAAATAATACTCCTTTGCAACGGTAAATATAACATATCTTCCGCAACATTTCAGCATGAGCCTTAGGCAGCACGGAACAATGAAAGCTGCGGCTTCTTGCGCGAACTCCGGTCGCGCCTTGTCGGTCCGCAGAACTCTCTCACAAATCGCTCTTGTTTCATTATTCCGTATTGCCTTACCTCAATATATGCGGTGGTACTTGTGTAATAAGAAATTGGTGCTACCGGGCAATTTGGCAAGAGCAGTTTGCGAAAGATTTTGCGTTCTGAAGAGCGTAAACGATTCGCAAGGTGCCGCAGACAAATTGTGCGGTAGTGCCCTAAAAAAGGGTATAAAAATAGTGCGTTACGCATAACTGCTCTGTCGATACGGTCGCCCGTATGTTTTAACAGCCTGCTGACGATCAACCCACTTGTGACCGAAGGGCACCCGCCGAATACTTTCGATTAACCCTTTCCTCGTCAACTGCGATACCGGCTGCACCGCAGTTCTGGCGCTTAGCATGTTATGGAATTGTGCGCAAATGCTCCCACCTCCCTGTTCAGAATGCAGAAAGTGGGTGTGCAAACCACACCCACTCCCGTTGGCTCTTTTACATTATACAACAGACTCGATGACTTTGGCAACCTTTTTTGCCAAAGTATCTACCTGCTCACTGTTCGTGCCCTCTACCATGACGCGCACGAGCGCCTCCGTACCGGACGGGCGAACCAGGATTCGGCCGTTATTGCCCAGCTCTGCGGAAGCCGCATCGATAGCCGCCTTGACCTCGGGCAGCTGCTGCAGGGTAGCCTTCTTATCGTTCGGCACCTTGACATTGATCATCAACTGCGGCCACGGCTCAACCTCAGCTGCGATCTCCGAGCACTTCTTGCCGCTCGCCTTGAGGATAGACATAAACTGCAGTGCAGTCAGCTCACCGTCACCGGTGGACGCATACTCAAGAAAAATAACGTGTCCGGACTGCTCGCCGCCCAGAATGTAGCCCTTCTTGAGCATCATTTCGAGCACATAGCGGTCACCTACATTGGAGCACTCGATCTTCATGCCGTTCTTATCGGCGTAGGCGTGCAGACCCATGTTGGACAAAATGGTGGCAACAAATGCGCCGCCGCGCAGCTTGCCTTCCTTCTTCATGTGCGCCGCGCAGACTGCCATAATGCGGTCGCCGTCCAGCTCCTCGCCGGTCTCGTCTACGATCAGGCAGCGATCCGCATCACCGTCAAAGGCAACGCCAAGATCAAAATTGCCCGAGCGGACGCGCTCCTTCAGCTGACCGAGATGGGTGGAGCCGCAGTTATCGTTGATGTTGATGCCGTCCGGCTCATAGAAGCGGATTTCCGCCTTGCACTCGACCAGACGCATAAGGCGCTCCACCGTTGTGGAGGAGGAACCGTTTGCACAGTCCACCGCCACACGCAGACCGGACAGGTCACCCTTGATGGTATCTGCAAGGTGGTCGGTGTACTCGACTACCGGGTCGATCTCACTTTTGAGTACACGGCCGATCTTCTCGTGGGTCATCTTCGGAATAGACTCGAAATCGTCGATCAGGTCCTCAATTCTTGCCTCGGTTTCGTCCGGCAGCTTGTAGCCGTTGCCTGCAAAAATCTTGATGCCGTTGTACTCAAAGGAGTTGTGGCTTGCGGAAATGACAATACCCGCATCTGCCTTGTGCTTGATGGTGAGGAAAGCGACCGCCGGCGTCGGGATAACGCCGAGCAGCTCTACATCCGCGCCAACCGAGCAGATGCCCGCGACCAGCGCGTTCTCCAGCATATCCGAGGATACACGAGTGTCCTTGCCGATCAGCAGCTTCGCCTTGCGGCCGTGTGCAGACTCCTGTGTAAGTGCGTATGCCGCTGCCGCGCCGATCTTGAACGCCAGCAGTGCATCAAGTTCCGAGTTCGCTACACCGCGAACGCCGTCTGTTCCAAAATATCTACCCAAATGAAACACCTAACTTTCTTGTATGATAAAGGCGGGGAAACGATTGCATTACAGCATTTGCTGTCCGTCCGCCGGTTCCAGATTCAAATGACGGTAAGCCTGCAGCGTCACGCAGCGTCCGCGCGGCGTGCGGCTGAGAAAGCCGATCTGCATGAGATACGGCTCATAAACATCTTCCAAGGTGATCGCTTCTTCGCCGATGGTCGCAGCCAGCGTGTCCAGTCCGACCGGACCGCCGCCGTAGTTCTGGATGATGCTTTTGAGCATCCTGCGGTCTACGTTATCCAGACCTAACTCATCAATCTCGAGTGCACGAAGCGCAATGTCGGCACTTTTTCTGTCAATCGTACCGGTGCCGATTACCTGTGCGAAGTCTCGCACGCGGCGCAGAAGCCGGTTGGCGATTCGCGGCGTACCGCGGCTGCGGCGCGCAATCTCGAATGCGCCCTCGTGCTCGCACGGTACATCAAGAATGCCTGCCGAGCGTTCAACAATACCGCACAGCTCCTCCGGCGAATACAGCTCCAGACGGAGCATGACGCCGAAGCGGTCACGCAGCGGACTGGTCATCTGACCGGCACGCGTAGTCGCGCCGATGAGCGTAAATTTCGGCAGGTCGATACGAATCGAGCGCGCCGAAGGCCCCTTGCCGATGATGATATCGAGTGCATAGTCCTCCATCGCAGGATAGAGGATCTCCTCTACCGCACGGTCGAGGCGATGGATCTCGTCAATAAACAAAATATCATTCTCTGAGAGATTTGTCAATAAAGCCGCCAAATCTCCCGCTTTTTCGATTGCCGGACCGCTCGTAACACGGATATTCACGCCCATTTCTGCGGCAATGATGCCCGCGAGCGTGGTCTTGCCCAGACCCGGCGGACCGTACAGCAGCGTATGGTCGAGCGATTCACCGCGCATTTTCGCGGCCTGTATGTAAATGCTCAGGTTTTCCTTGGCTTTTTTCTGACCGATATAGTCCGCCATGGATTTCGGACGGAGCGAATTCTCGGTCTCGTCCTCGCTGAGCTGGCGGGTGGAGATGATGCGCTCATCATCCATCATGCCGCCGGAAAATTCAATACTCAAAGGTACACTCCCCTACTTGATCAGGCTTTTATCGTCCAGAATCAGGACTTGACCAGCTTTTTCAAGCACTGACGGATGATCTCGTCCGCCTCCATGTCGGCAGCATCCAGACCCTCCATCGCGTGCAGCGCCTCTGCCTGCGTATAGCCGAGCACCATAAGCGCCGCGACTGCCTCCTGCGTGTGGTTGACACCGCCGGAAACGGCGGCTGCCGCCACCGGAGACGCTGCAGATGCGGTCTCCAGCTGCTCCTTGCTCATCTTGTCGCGCAGCTCGAGTACAATGCGCTGTGCAATCTTCTTGCCGATGCCCGGCGCCTGCATGAGCATTTTTTCATCGCCGGTGATAATGCTGAGCGCCAGTCTGTCCGGCGGTGCGACCGACAAGATGGACAGTGCCGCCTTCGGGCCAACACCGTTAACGCTGGTCAGCATCAGGAAGCAGGACTTCTCCTCCTCGTCGATAAAGCCGTACAGCTCAAACACGCCCTCACGGACATTGAGCCAGGTCAGCAGACGCGCTTTTTCGCCGGTTTTCAGCTTGCCGATGGTGTTCTGCGAAGCGTGGCAGGCATAGCCTACACCGCCGCAGTCGATCACCGCAAGACCCTGCTGGAGCACGGAAACCGTGCCATCTACATAATAAAACATCTATTTAAACCTCATAATAAGCCTTCATAGCGCATGGCCTGCCGGGAATGCCCGTGGCAGATGGCCAGCGCAAGCGCATCCGCGGCATCGTCCGGACGCGGCAGCTTGGTGAGATGGAGAATGCTTTTCGTCATTTCCATCACCTGTTTTTTCTCCGCGCCGCCGTAGCCGACAACGGACAGCTTCACCTGATTCGGTGTATAGGATACCGGATGCAGTCCCTTCTGTGCCAGTGCCAGCAGAATCACACCGCGCGCCTGCGCAACCTGAATGCCGGTTGTGACGTTTTTCGAGAAGAAAAGCTCCTCGATTGCCACCTCGTCCGGGTGAAATGTGTCCACCAGCGTACAGATATCATCGTAAATCTCACATAAGCGCAGGTGCATCGGTGTTCCGGGAGCGGTTTTTGCCGCACCGTACTGCACCGGCGTAAATTTCATATTATCGAACCGCACCACGCCATATCCAATCGTGCCGTAGCCCGGGTCGATACCAAGAATCGTTATCATTTCTTTATAACCTCAAAATTATACCACGTTCGCACACATTGTGCAATAAATTTTAGTGGCAGGTTAATGGAAAATTGAGAATGGAGAATGGAAAATGAAGGTGTCCGCCCACAGGGCGGTAATTAAATAACGCGCTTTGCGCGCAACCTCAATTCTCCATTATCCATTTTTCATTCTCAATTCTTCTTCCGTTGGCATAACCGCGCCCTTATGCTGCACGGTATACGCCGAACATTCGGACGAAAATGTCAGATAATCCGCAAGTTTCTTCTGCGGAATGTCTGCGAGTGTTTCCACTGTCACACCGTCGC
>UMDT01010435.1_pt1 | contig 17082 bp, 10 predicted proteins | sample 1964561 | NCBI WGS metagenome assembly UMDT01 (sample SAMEA4836001, study PRJEB28245) | human gut metagenome | biome: gut microbiome; material: fecal sample | place: Denmark | collected 2008
AACGCCGCTCATCACAATACCTTTGTGGAACAGCCCGTCCGCGGCGGGGGTCTGCAGCAGGGTGGTCACCTTGGCGCCGCCGCCGGACTGGCCGAACACTGTTACATTGCCGGGGTCACCGCCGAACGCGGCAATATTATCCCGCACCCAGCGCAGCGCGGCGATGATATCGTCCCCGCCCGCATTGCCGGAATTGGCGTATTCCGCCCCAAAATCCGAAAGGTCGAGATAGCCCAGGATGTTCAGCCGGTGGTTGATGGAAACTACCACGCAGTCCCCCAGGCGGGCCATGTTTTCGCCCTCGTAAGCGATCTGCTCAATGGAGGAACCGGCAAAGTATCCGCCGCCGTGCAGCCACACCAGCACGGGGCGGTGGGCGTCATCCAGCGCGGGGGTCCAGATGTTCAGGTTCTGGCAGGCTTCGTCCATCAGCCAATAGCGGTGGGGCACCAGCATTTCGCCGTTGGGCTTGGGCATTTCCAGCAAAGGGCAGACATAGCCGTAACTGGTGGCGTCCAGCACGCTGTCCCACACAGCTGGCTCCGGCGCGTGGAAGCGCCTGGCCTTGGCGTAAGGGATGGCCTTAAAGATATCCAGCCCGTCAAAACGGTAGCCGCGCACCGAGCCGCCGGTGGTGCGCACCAGCGGGGCATCGGCAGAACAAGAAAAAGTATGGGCCATAGCAAACTCCTTTCCGGCAGTGGGCAAAAATGATACATTTTTTGATGCTGGTTCTATTGTAGCAGATTGACGCGAAAAAAGAAGCCATAAACCGCCCGGACGCCAAGACCGTGCTGATGTTTGCACTTTCCGCCGATGCTTTTGTGGAAGATGAGCGGCTTTCTGCAGAGAGCGGGATGAACGGCCATTTTGCAAAGCCGGTGGATTTTGCCGCATTGCAGCGCAGCATTGGCAAGTTTTTGCGCCAGCGCCGCGGGTAAGCGAGAGAACGAAGGTGTACCGGAAACACCGAAAATCCAACCGGTTTCTGCAAAGGCAGAAGCAATTTTGTGTTTGCGGAATATGCGTTATTTTCGTTGTTTTGAGCTACACCGTTAAGTGGGAATGCTGAAGAAGAGAAAAAACGTACATGGGCGGATGCTCCTTTGGGGAAAAGTCAGGCGGCAGTATACAGGGTGCCGCGGCGCTTCATCCAGCGGTAGGCCGCCACGCAGATTATGACGGATAACAGCGAACCCGCCGGTGCGGCCAGCCCCATAGGCAGCAGGGTTCCGGCAAACAGCCGGGAAGCCAGGTAGGACCCCGGAACGCGCACCAGCACAATAGCGATGATGTTGTGGAGAAAGCCGATGTAAGACTTGCCGCAGGCGGCAAAATACCCGGTAAAGCTGAAGTGGATCCCGGCAAAAATGGTATCCACAATATAACCGCGGATGTACTGGCAGCCCATCAGCACCACGGCGGCGTCGGTGGTGAAGCACCCCAGCAGCGGCTCGGCCACAAGCTCAATGACCAATACTACGGCAATGCCGTAACCGGTGGCGATCATAGCGGCGTATTTCAGGGTCTGGGCGGCGCGCTCCGGCTTGCCTGCGCCAAGGTTCTGGGAAGACAACGCCGATACCGTCGCCAGCATGGAGGACGGCACAATGAACATGGCGCTAATGATTTTTTCCACAATGCCCACGGCGGCAGAATCAATCAGGCCGCGGTGGTTGGCAATGATGGTGATAATGATGAACGCGACCTGAATGCAGCCGTCCTGCACAGCGACCGGCAGGCCGATTTTAAGAATACGGCCCAGCACGCCTTTGCGCGGGCGGAAGTTCTGGCGGTTCAGCCGCAGGCCGGTTTTGTGCCGCCGGATGCCGAACAAGGCAACAATAACACTCAAGGTCTGCGAAAGGGTAGTGCCCAGCGCAGCACCCACCGGGCCAAGGGCCATGGGACCGATGAAAAGAATATCCAGCGCAATATTGGCGGCGCAGGCAACGGCGATAAAGTACATCGGGCTTTTGGAATCCCCCAAACCGCGGAAGACGGAGCTGATGATGTTGTATGCCGTGATGAACGGGATGCCGATGAAGCAGATGGTCAGATACTGCACCGTGCCGGGAACGGCCTCTGCCGGAACACCGATCAGGTCGACCAGCGGGCGCACTGCGGCCACCAGCACGGCGGTAAAACCGAGGGAGACCGCCATGAACAGGGTGACGGTGTTGCCGATGGCGGCTTCGGCATCGCGCATATTGCCCGCCCCCACGGCGTGGCCGATGATGACGGTGGAACCCATGGCAAGCCCAACAATGATAACGGTCAGCATGTGCATGACCTGGCTGCCGTTGGCAACGGCGGTGATGCTGTCCACCCCGCAGAACCGGCCGGTGATGTACAGGTCAGCCATGCCGTACAGCGTTTGCAAAAAGTAAGAGAGCAGATACGGCAGGGCAAAGGTCAGAATGGCTTTGAACACGCTGCCGGTTGTAAGATTTTTTTCCATGATAATTTCCCATCCTCAGTTGGTAATAGTTTAGGGTGTATCTGAAAAGTCGAAAATGTAGTCTATTTCTATAAACACAGCGGGATTTTTGCCTTAAATCCTGCTTGTGTTTGCAGGCGTCTGGATCCAGAGCCTGTTCACCTCCGCTGTTGTGCTGGTGTTCGCCGCCAGAAAGCTGACTGCCGCCATGCAGAGCGAAAAAGCATAAGCTGATTTTATTCTAACACAAGCCTCCTTACTTTGCCATCAATTTTGGATGGATTGGGAATTTAACAGAAAACCTCCGGCTGCATTGTGCGAGCAGCCGGAGGCTTTCTGTTTTAAGGCAACATCGCACAATTCCCGCCTGACGGCTTAAGCACCGCTCCGGCGGCTGCGGCACGGCATCTGCGTTGCCAAAATGCTCGATAATGTCGGGTTGCGGTACCCGCATCGTGCTTCGGGGGCAAAAGCCCCTCGCACTCTGCGACCGCTGCCCCTGCTTCGGTTCGCTGTTTCCGCCACTGGCGGCGCTCACCTTTGCAGCATCCAGTATTATCTGCGCTTTTGGCTTGGCATCTGCCGCACCTCGCTCGCCGTATCGGCACTTAGAATTATGCGGTATTGCCTTTAAGATTCTCTTACATTTCTCTCTCCTGCAACATACAGCCACAGCAGCAGGCGGGCCCCCTTGAAGCAGGGATCCCGCCTGCTGTTTTGATGGAATAGAAACGTTTGATTTGCGGCAAAACAAAACACCGGGCGCCATATGGCGCCCGGTGTTTCAGTTAAATAACCGGCGCAATCAAACCGGTATCAGAGGAGGAGAAAACAGAAAAATTAGTTTGCGCGGTACTGGGCCGGCAGCTGGTCGATGGTCTGCCATTTCTGCATGGCGTCTTCCAGGCTCATGCCGCCCGCAACAGCGTCGCGGCGGCAGGCGTTGACGGCCTGGATCTCTTTCATCTTTTCGCCGGTCAGGCTGTAGTTCTTCATGGCGAGCAGGGTAGCAGTCCATGCAATCATGGGAATGACGCAGAACAGAACGATAACAACCACGTTCATGCCGGGGGTGTACGGGTCGTACTGGGTGGGCAGGCTGTCAAGGCCGATAAAGCTGACGGCCACGCCGACCACGGTAGCGGACAGGCTGGAAACCAGCTTGTCAACCAGGCTGAACAGAGTGCCCATGATACCGGGGATATACTTGCCGGAGATGTAGGTCTCGTAGTCAGAGCAGTCGGCAACCATGGGGATGGGCATATCGGCAGTAGCGTAATAAGCGCCATAGCCAATGCCGAACAGAGCGATGAACAGGATGGTGTAAACGTTGATGGAAACCTTGCCGTCAGACATCAGAGACAGGGTGAAGGCATCGCCCTTGCCCCACAGGAGCAGCAGCACCAGAACGCCGATGTAGCAGATCAGCGCAACGCTGACATAGCGCATCAGGCTGGCTTTCTGGCCTTTCTTCTGGCTGGTGCGGACGGTGAGCAGGAAGAAGGGAACGCTGAACACATAGCCCAGAACCATCATGGGCAGGTACAGACCATCATAGTTGCCCATCATGCAGCCGTACAGCATGCACAGAACAGTGGTGTTGGTGGCAATGGAAAGTGCCAGCTTGCAGCCTGCACCAGCCACCATCAGGCGCTGCATGGGGTTGTTGCCCTTGATGATGGCAACATACTCAGCAAACTTGATCTTTTCGGTTTTCTGGCCGCCGATGCCAAAGTACTTCGGCTGGTCCTTTTCCCAGATGCCGATGACAGCCAGGATGGTCAGGGCGATGGAGATCACGATGCCGACAGGAGCCAGGGTGCGGAAGAAACCGGCGGAAGCGTAACCGCCTTCATAGTTTTTGGCCAGGATGGGGGCAAAGAACTGCATGGCGCCCATGCCCAGCAGGGAGCCGACGGTGTTGAAGATGGTGAACAGGGGGCGCTGCTTGGGATCGTTGGTCAGAACAGTCTGGCCGGAACGGGTGCAGGAGGTCTGGAAGGTGTAGCCGATGACCCAGATGGCGTACAGGGCTACAAAGGCAACATAACGTGCCCATTCCATGGAGGCGGGGATCAGCGGAGTCAGGCAGTACAGCACCAGAATGCTGACAGCCATGATGAGGTTGCCGATGACCATAAACGGGCGGAACTTGCCGAACTTGCCGTTGGTGCGGTCCATCAGGGCACCGATGATTGGGTCGGTAATGGCGTCAAACAGGCGCATGCCGGTGACCATCACGGAGGCGAAGATCATGCTCAGGGCCAGAACCTTGCTGCCGAAAGTGGCAATGTAGGAAAGCACCAGAACATAGTACACGTTGGTGGCGCCGTTGTTAAGCGGGAACAGCATCAGCTGGTAAGGCTTGGCGCGGTTGACGCTGGCAGACGCCGCAGAGTTTTGTTCACTCATGGGGGCATTCTCCTTTCATAACAAAGACCCCCGCCCCGAAACGGGCGGGGGCATAAACGATTTAAAAGGGGGAAGATGCGGAGGCTAAGGCAACACCGCATAATTCTAAGTGCCGATACGGCGAGCGAGGTGCGGCAGATGCCAAGCCAAAAGCGCAGATAATACTGGATGTCTTATCGAGCATTTTGGCAACGCAGATGCCGTGCCGCAGCTGCCGGAGCGGTGCTTAAGCCGCAAGGCGGGAATTGTGCGGTGTTGCCCTAAACCTTACTGCTGATTCTGAGCGTTTGCAGTGTTGGCAGCCTGCTCAGCAGTCCAGGTCTTCTTGCGCTTGATGGCAACAACCAGGCGCCAGATGCACAGCACGGTCAGAACAGCCAGAACGGTGTCCAGAGCGTACAGGGCGGTCTTCCACCACGGGGTGATGACCTTCAGGCGGTCAGCGGAGGACCAGCCGTTCATAGCGTTGGAGTTGGCAACGGTGTACAGGATCTTGTGCATGGATTCGCGCATTTCGGTCACGATGTAAGCATCGTTCTCGTACTTCGGAGCCAGGGTGGTGTGGATGGTCGGGTCCGGGCTATCCCAGATATCGGAACCGGCAATCAGACCATCGGCCAGATCCATGTATTTGCTGGAACCGGAGTAGTCGGTGATGATCATGCCGCGCATGCCCAGTTCGCCGCGCAGGAAGCCGGTCAGCAGGTTATCGTAAGCGCCGCACCAGTAAGCGCCCCAGCGGTTAAAGCCGGTCATAACGCTCCAGGCGCCGCCATCGGTGATGGCCTTGTCGGCAACTTCCAGGTAGATTTCGCGGGCAGCCTGCTCGTTCAGCCAGGTGTTCACGCCGCGGCGGCTGGATTCAGAGTCGTTCAGGGCAACATGCTTCAGGTAAACGTAAACGCCCTTAGACTGGATGCCGTTGACTTCGGCAGCGCAGATGGTGCCGGCAACGAACGGATCAGAAGCATAGTACTCGAAGTTACGGCCAGAGTAAGCGGTGCGGTGCATGTTGATGCCGGGGCCATACAGACCAGAGTAACCCATGGCCAGGCAGTCTTCGCCAATGCAGCGGCCCACATCGTGGATCAGGTCAACGTTGAAGGTGGCGGCCATAACGTCTTCGGAGGTGTAGCACATAGCGGAAGCGCCGCCGGTCAGTGCTGCGGTCAGGCCCTGTGGGCCGTTTTCGTCTTTGGTACGGGTCTTGCCGATGGATTCAATAGCGGCAGTGTTGTGGAAGCCCAGGGTGATGGTGTTGACCATCTCGTTGAAGGTCAGCTGATCCAGCAGGGTATCCCACTGGGGATCGTCATAGTCGGCACCGATCATGGAAACCAGAGCCAGACCATTGTCAGCGCCCAGGGTGGGCATTTCAACGCTGTCAGCCTTGCTGCCGTCGTAACGGGTGAAAGCCAGGTGATCAGCCAGGGTCTGGGTTGCGTTCAGCACAACAGGCTGGGTGGGGAAGGTGGCAACCCAGTTGGAGCGGCTCAGCCAGGTAACTTCGCCGGGTTCGCTGCTGCTCTTGTTGGGGTCTGCTTCATCAAACAGGTTGGTGATGGCAGTGCCGTTTTCGCTGGTGGCGAAGGTGGTGCTGTCCAGAGCGGCGTTGGTCCACTTGTAGGTCAGGGCAACGTTGCCATCGGCGGTCATGCGGCCATCGGTGTTCTCAACGGTGTAGCCCTTGGCAGCCAGGATGTTGTTCACAGCGTTGTGTGCATCGGTGGCAGCGGTGAAGTAGTAGTCGCCAGCGTCAACAATATAGGTCTTGGCGTTATTGGCATCATAGGTGCGCAGCTCGCTCTTGTCAACGGTGATGTTGACAGTCTCGGAAGCGCCGGGAGCCAGGATATCGGTCTTGGCAAAGCCGCACAGCTCAGCAGAAGCCTTCTCGATGCCGTTGGCCTTGTCGTAATCGGTGTAGGGGCTCTGGAAGTACAGCTGAACGGTTTCCTTGCCGGAGTAGGTGGAACCGGTGTTGGTGACTTTCAGGGTGACATTGAAAGCATCAGCAGACTCGGTCACATTGAAATCGCTGTACTCGAAGGTGGTGTAGCTGTCGCCATAGCCGAAGGGGAAGGCAACAGTGGTGGACCAGTTGTAGTCGCCGGCATTGCCGGTGCCCATAACAGCGTCCTCGTAGCGGGTCTCATAGTAACGGTAATCCAGGTAGATGCCTTCCTGATACACGCTGTACATACCCTGCACATCAGGGCCATCGGTCAGCAGGTTGTAATCTGCTGCGTTGGGGTAAGCCTGGGTGTAGAAGTTGTACATGGCGGGGTTGGCCATGTTGTCATACAGGTAGGAATCAACCAGGCTGCCGGACGGGGTAACCTCGCCAGCCAGCAGCTGGGCAACACCGTTGATGCCGGTCTGGCCCACGTCGCCGATCCACATAGCGGAATCGATGCCGTAATCCTCGCCGCAGATCTCCGGGTTCAGGAAATCCATCTCAATGGCGTTGGAAGAGTTGACCAGAACGATGATCTTCTTGAAGGTGCCGTTGTCCTTCAGGGTCTTCAGGTTCTGGAGCAGTTCCTTTTCTTCAGCGGACAGGGCCAGGTAGTTGCCGTCGCCCTCCTGGCCTTTGATCCAGGAATCATTGGTGCCGTTTTCGCCACTGGGCAGGTCAGCGCCCTCGCCGCCGGAACGGGAGAACACGACGATAGCAGCATCGCCGTAGTCAGCAAAGCTGGACTCGGCGCTGGACAGCTTGCTCCAGGGAGCTTCGTTCACAGCGTACTGGGTGTTGGCTTCCAGGGTATCGGAGATGGCAGCCGGGGTGATGCGGCTGTAGTTCTTCATCATATCGTCAGAAGAATACAGATCCCACAGGGTGCTGTTGACCTGGATGCCCTGATCTTCCAGAGCCTGCTTGAAGTTGGGAGCCTTGCTGGTGTCAACGGAGCCGGAACCGGTGCCGCCGTACATCAGGTCCACGGAGCCGTGGCCGAACAGGCTGACCTTTGCGCCGCTTGCCAGGGGCAGGGCGTTGTTGTCGTTCTTCAGCAGGGCTGCGCCTTCGGCTTCAACCTGTGCGCACAGCTCAGCCTCATAGGACTCGCGCTCTTCATCAGAGGTGAAATCGCTCTTGAAGTACTCAGTGTCTTCGTCGCTGTCGCCCTTGATGATCTTGTAGGTGTCGGCGTCCAGGTAGTTATTAACGGTGGTCGTATAATGGAACGCAACCGTTGTGCCTACAATGGCGCCTGCGGTCAGGACGGCGGTAACGGCGGTCAGGCCGGACCACATCCCAACTTTGGGTTTCTTACTCATTGTGTTCTCCTCCTGTTAGAAAATGCTCTATAACAAACTGTATTAAGCAAGAACAAAATACAGAGTGTTCAAAATAGATTATACCCAGTTTGCACTCTTGGATTTGGTTTTGTGCAGCTTGTACTCCGGGTTGGGGGTATCTACATGGCGGATGACGGACTCATCGGTGCGGTCACCAGCCACGGCCTGAATGTGCAGTTCGCCGTTCAGGGGAACCTTGAAGGTGAAAACATGCTCGCCGGTCTGCTCGCCTACCTTGTTGCCGTTTACATACAGGGCAACGGTGCTCTGGTTGGAATAAACCTTTACGGTAGCGGTGCTGCCGGTGCGCTCCACAAAGCGCTTGGAGCAGATGTGCACAAAGGCTTCATCGCTCCACCATGCTTTATACAGATAGAAGCTGTCCTTCTTGGTTTTGCGGTCAAAGGTCACAAGGCCCTTGTGGTTCATGCCCGGCTCGCCGCCTTGGTCACGGGCGTCTGCAGCAAAGTCAAACATGTTCCAAACGTGGGTGGCCCACATCCAGGGGTGGCGCTTGAAGCAGCGCAGCATGTACTCATGGTACTTGGCCTGGTATTCTTCGGTGTGGTCGCCGCGGTGGGGGTGTGTGCTGTGCAGGTTGGGCATGCCCTCCGCGCCGTATTCGCTGTAGCCGAACGGGCGGTTGGGGAAGCAGAGATGGAAGAAGCCCATCCACAGGTCGTTCAGGATAAAGCCCGGAACGTACCAGCCCAGGTACAGGTTCCAGCTGACCATATCGGTAATGTGGGCCGAACGGTTGAAGGGACCGCACATGGCGTAGCAGGCCAGGGTGGTCAGGCGGGTCTTGTCCATCTCGTGGCACAGGTCGTTCAGCTGGCGGTGGTTATCCAGCATGTCCTTCTTGTCCTTGGTGGAGATGGTGATCTCGTTGGAAACGCCCCAGCAGACGATGCAGGGGTGGTTGTAGTTCTGGATGATCAGCTCTTTCATCTGGCTGATGGTGTTCTCGCGGCCGTTGGGCATGTGCTCACTGATGTAGGGGATCTCGGCCCAAACAACCATGCCGACCTCGTCGCACAGATCATAGAAGTACTGGTCGTGCTGATAATGAGCCAGGCGGATGGTGTTGGCACCGATCTCTTTGATCAGGGCCATGTCTTCGTCGTGCATCTCGCGGGTGATGGCGTTGCCCAGGCCCTTGCGGTCCTGATGGCGGGAAACGCCGTGCAGCGGGTAAGACTTGCCGTTCAGGAAGAAGCCCTTCTTGGGGTCAACCTTGAAGCTGCGCACGCCAAAGCGGGTGGTGGTCTCATCTTCCACCGTGCCGTTCACCACAAGGCGGGCCTTGCAGCTGTACAGGTACGGATCCTTAACGCCGTTCCACAGGTGTGCGTTGAAGATGGTCAGGGTGATGTCGGGGCCTTTGCCGGTGGCAACGGTGTTGCCGGCAGCGTCCAGCAACTCAATGCTCACTTCGCCTTCGCCGTCGTGCCAGGTGGTAACCTGAACGCTGGCATCTGCGCCCTGCACAGTGGGGGTGATGCGGATGCCGGGGCCGCCGAAGTAATCCAGGGCGAAGTGGTTCTTGCTGACCACCATCAGGCTGACATCGCGGTAGATGCCGCCATAGAAGGTGAAGTCAGCTTTCTGGGGGTAAACGCGGTCGTTTTTGCTGTTGTCGACTTCCACGGTCAGCTCGTTTTCATCCCGCAGCAGTTCGGTGATGTTGGCGCGGAAGGTGGAGTAGCCGCCGTCGTGGTTGCAGACGGGGGAGCCGTTCAGAACCACATGGGCGCTGGCGTTGACGCCGTCAAACTGAATCCAGACCTGATGGGAGGCGGTGTTAAACTGGGGAGCAGCGAAACGGGTGCGGTAGATGCAGGTGCCGCGCCAGTAGTCATTGCCGCCGTCCTGACCGTCGCGGGCGTTCCAGGTGTGCGGCAGGTCCACCGTTGTGGTGGTGCCGTCGGGGCCGGTGAATTCCCAACCCTTCATGATTTTGGTGATTTCTCGCATGGCGCAGCCATCCTTTCTTTTTGCTGTTATTATTGTAACGAACAGCGAAAAATGTCGCAATGGGTTTTGCATAATCGGTCATTTGCGTGGAATAAACGGTTTTTGCCTGACAAAAAAATAACCCTTGCATTTGTGCAATATGTACAAATGCAAGGGCGTAAATCTTATACCTGAAATTTTGAGGGAACTTTATTGGACCGGGAAAACGGCTTTTATCGCAAAAAATCCACCGTTGGATTCGGTAGTCAAAAAACCATTGTACTTCTGGATAATGCGCTTGACGATCTTTAACTCATCGCAGGTTTCGCGGCCAGGATCCGGGCCATCGGGCACCGCGCTGATGATATTCAGAACAGCAAACCCCTGCCGCCTGCAGACCAGCAGGTCAATCATCCGCTTTTCCGGCTCTGGCAGCTTGCGGGTCAACTCAATGGCATGATCCAGTGCGTTGGCAAACAGAGCGTACAGATCAGCCGGATCCATAAAGTGCAGGCAGGTACCGTCCGCTACATTGTTGATGCTGATGTGGTGGGCTTCGCACAGCATGCTCTTTTCGGTCAGCACAACATCCAAAACCTCACTGCCGGTCTGGGTGCTGGCGTCATACTGCCGGGCGGCGGCTTCGGCTTCGTTCAGGCTCTGCTGCAGCGCGGCGTTGGGGGCCATGCGGCGCAGATCAGCGATCTGAACTTTCAGCTCATGGCATTTGCGGTTGATGATCTGTACGTTCCGCTTGGCCACCTGATACTGCTGGCGCTGGCGTTCATACAGCATGTTCAGCGAGTTCATCTCTTTTTCCATGGCCGCCTTTTTGAACAGCTCAGTCTGCAAATATAAAAGGGTGATGCAGTAGAGCTGGCAGAGTGCCAGGGGGACAACAATGAAGATAGAAGTTTCCCGTGATACTCCGGAGTTGGTGACGGTCTGCATTGTTAAAAACAGCAGAACGAACATGCCGCCCAGAATAATAGCGCTGATTTGCTGGCGGGGACCGATGTGGTAGCTGCCTTCATATGGCATGGAATGGGCAACAGTTACCCGCAGCAGGCAGTACGCAGCGGCAAAAAACAGCAGTTGCAGCAGCAAAGCAGAGGGCTGATCCAATGGCAGGAATATGTTTACCTGTGCCAGGCACCAGACAAGAAGCTGCCATAACTCAAATGTCGTCAGGGCACTCAAAATTCCCCAGATGGCGCAATAATTGGCGCCGGACCAGTCCAACTGGGTGCAGCTGTGGGAAGCGAAAATCATCCACATACAAAACAGAATATACGCCCCCGCTCGCAGGAACAGCGAGGAAGGCGTGTAATCCGCCCATAATAAAAATGTGGAAAGGGGAATGGAGGGAATCAGGCAAAGCAGCGCCCGCTGCCAAAAGTGCGGCGAGTGCCGGAGCGGGAGCCAGTAGGTCAGTGCTGCGCCCCAAAGCTGTATCCCACAGACAAGAAGAGAAAGAAATTGTTGGAGATTTGGCAGCATTACATGGCACCCCCAACATAGGCGGCGACCGCAGCCAGGAAGGCAGCCCGCTGACGGCGGCTGATCTCCAGCCGGTCCTCCCCAACCTGGACCATATCGTTCTGGACCGCCCGCACATACCGCAGATTGACAAGGTAACACTGGTTGCATTTGGCAAAGTGGTAGGGGGCCAGCTGCTTTTCAGCATTTTGCAGGCTGGAACGCACGGACCATACCCCGGTGGAGGTATGGTAATGCAGCATACGGTCCCGCGTTTCCAGCCAGTAGATGTCCTCGGTGTTCAGCAGCTGCACGCCCCCAGCGGTCTGTAAGGCAATCTGCCCGCCTTTGCGGCGCTGCACCCGCTGCAAAGCGCGGGCCAGCTTGGTGCTGAACTGGTAATAATTGACCGGTTTGAGCACAAAATCCAGGGCGTCGACCTCATACCCGCGAATAGCGTACTGCGCCATGTTGGTAACGAACACCAGCACCACATCCGGATCCACCGTGCGAATGCGCTCGGCAGCGTCCATGCCGCCAAGCTCCGGCATTTCAATATCCAGAAAGATGATGTCGAACCCCTTGCAATAGTTGGTTATGACCTGGGCACCGTCCGAAAAAGTGGTAACTTCCAGCATACAGTTGTTCTCGCGGCTGTATTGGTCAATCATGCTGCACAGCTGCTGCCGCATATCTGGCTGGTCATCCACCACGGCAATGCGAGGCATCGGGCGGCCCCCTTTCTGTTTGGAATCCAAAGCACCCGACAAGCCCGGAAAACGGCTGTGCCATGCGCCTTTACTTATAATATATAAATACATTATAGTTGGCGGTGTGAAACCTTGCAAGAGAATTTTGCAGAAAACGGGGCGGTGCAGGGAATCTGGTTGTGATTTAGCGCTGCGTGTGGTATCCTGTAGGCAGCTTTTGGCGGTGGGCGGGGCAAGAAGAATGCCGGGATAAACAGGCGGAGGTTTGCTGCAGCTGCTATACCATGTATTACATATTACACCATTTGCCAGTAACTTGAGTGGAAATTTATGGGAAAATGCGTAATGTGGGGACAAGATTGAAAAGAAAAAATAGGCAACACCGCACAATTCCCGCCTTGCGGCTTAAGCACCGCTCCGGCAGCTGCGGCACGGCATCTGCGTTGCCAAAATGCTCGATAATGTCGGGTTGCGGTACCCGCATCGTGCTTCGGGGGCAAAAGCCCCTCGCACTCTGCGACCGCTGCCCCTGCTTCGGTTCGCTGCATCCGCCACTGGCGGCGCTCACCTTTGCAGCATCCAGTATTATCTGCGCTTTTGGCTTAGCATCTGCCGCACCTCGCTCGCCGTATCGGCACTTAGAATTATGCGGTATTGCCAATAAAATAACGGATTACAGTAATATTGCGGCTTCGAGATGTTTGAAAGGATATGACGGGATGACAAAAATATTATTCGTATGCCACGGCAATATCTGCCGTAGCCCGATGGCAGAGTATGTGATGAAAGACTTGGTGCGACAGTCGGGGCGGGAAGATGAGTTCGTGATTGCTTCCGCAGCAACCAGCCGGGAAGAACTGGGCAACCCGGTGTATCCACCGGTCCGACGCAAACTGGCGGAGCATGGCATCCGCTGCGATGGACATGCGGCCCGGCAGATGACCCGCAAGGATTATGAGGAGTTTGGTTACTTGATCGGAATGGACCGGATGAACCTGAGCAACATGGCCCGCATTTGCGGCGGCGACCCGGAAGGAAAGTGCTCGCTGCTGCTGGCGCACGCCGGGCAAAGCGGCGATGTGGCTGACCCGTGGTATACCGGTGATTTTGAAGCCACCTGGCAGGATGTCAACATTGGGTGCCGGGCATTGTTGAAAGAGTTAACGGAAAAAAAGTAAAATGAAAATAGCAAGCGCTTTATGTTGCACATGAATCCCCTGAGAAGAGGAAAAACAGCGATGATGCGCTTGCTATTTTATTGCTTTATAGAGCGAATGTTTCGATAATTTACCCATTTTGGCGCTTCCACTCATTGGGGGTCAGACCGGTATATTTTTTGAACTGGGTGGAAAAGTACGAAAAATTATCAAAGCCCACCTGGGCAGCTACTTCGCTGATGGTGTTAGCTTCATCACGCAGCAGCAGCTGAGCTTTCTGCATTCGCAGGTCGGTCAAGTAGTCCTTGATAGACAGACCATAAGCGTCTTTGAATACGCGGTTGGCGTAATCCGGCGTCAGGTAAACGGCATCAGCAATTTCGCGGTTGGAAATCTTTTCAGCAAAGTGTTCCTGGCAGTATTGGCGGATCTTGCCCGCAATGCTGTTGACCTGGTGTGTTTCCCGGATGGTACGCACTGCACGGTCGGCGGCAACGCTGACCCACTTGATCATGTTCATAATGGAGCTTTCTGCGGTTTGGTTTAACCGTACACAGGCATCATCGCGGAACAGTTCGTGTGCTTGTATCTCGTTGGCGCTGAGCACGCTGTATAAAACCTGTTGGAAATCCTGGTGAATCTGCTGCATCAGCGCGGGAGAAAGCATTTTCTCCTCCGCAAGGGTGGAAAGATCCTTACGAATCAGGTTGGTAATGGCGGGTACGCTGCCCTGAGCGAACAGCTGTTCCAGTTTGGCAACATCCAAAGAATACTGCGCTGCGTTGTGGGGACCGAGCTGGTCAGTTTCCAAAATCAATTCGCCGCGGCGGGTAATGTTCTGGCGGTCGCGCTGCTCCATGGCTTCGCGCTGGGCGGCTGCGGTGTGCCAGGAAACGCTGTGGGTCACATAGCAGGTTACTTCGCACCGCAGGCAGTTGCCGCCAAGCTCGATCAGGCTGCGGCAGCGCTGGGCGACAATATCCGGCGTCAGGCTGCCGTCCAGCCAGGCCAGGCAGAAGTGCATATCCTGCCGCAGAAAGTGGAATACATGGGCGGGGGCATTCTCACACAGAAGTTCCGTGGCAAGGTTACGGAACGCATAGCCGAACAGTTCCGGTTTCCAGCTGGTATCGTCAGCAGGTTGAGGAGCGGTGGCCAGTACCATGTGGATGGGCTGGAGGGCATCCACCGCAAGGCCCAGGTCCTGGAAGCGCTTGTTTAGTTCAATTTCGGTCATCAGGGTTCCATCCATGAACAATCCGTGCAGGAAGGATGCCTGGGCCAGGCTGTGGGCTTCCTCCCACTGCTGGCCGGCACGGCTTTTTTGCAAAAGCTCCTGGTGGTAGCGCACCTGGGAAGCAACTTTACTTAACGTTGCTTCAGTTTGGGCAATGTTGAATGGCTTAGTGATGTAATCGGCAGCACCGTATTGTAGCGCGGTTTTAGCATAGTCAAAATTGGCATGGCAGGTCAGGAACACAAACTCGCAGTCACGTTTTTCTTCCCGCAGCCAGCGTAGCAGGTCCAGACCGCTGCCGCGGGGCATCTCGATATCACACAGGATGATATCCGGCTGGCTGGCGCAGATCTTATTTTGGGCTTCGGTATAATCATAAGCGGTTTCTACACGGTCAATGCCCAGCAGATCCCAGTGCAGGGAAGTGCGGATGACCTCAACAGTGGGGATGTCATCATCCACGACTAGGATGTGCATGGTTTTCCTCCTCTGGCAAAAAGATAGTAACGCGAGCACCATTCGGTTCGGCGTTGCTGATGTGCAGGCTGGCGGCGGGGCCATAAATCAGCTGCAAGGTGTGGTAGAGGTTGCTTAACCCCACATGGCCGTTGTCTTCTTTCACAGGGAAGCTGGCCAGCATTTCTGGGGAAAATCCGCAGCCGTTATCCTCCACCGTCATGCGCAGGCCGCGCACGCCGTTTTGTTCTTCCAGTGCTGATTCCAAAAAGATGCTCAGGAACTGCTCCGGGCTGAACCCGTGCTTGAAGATATTTTCCACCACGGTTTGCAGCAAAAATTTGGGGATGCGGATATTCTCGGTGCCGGAGGCAAGCTCAAACATATAAAAAATCGTATCGGGGTATTTGATTTGCTGTAACTGGATATAGGATTTGCAGTGCTCGGTTTCCTGCTGCAGGGTAACCTGGGTATCGCTGCCACTGAACAGGTAGCGCAGATAATCGCTCAAAAAGTCGATGAAGGAGCGGGCGTCCTGTTTGCGATCCTGGTAGATCAGGCTGGAAATGGTGGTAATGGCGTTGAGATAAAAATGCGGGCGAATCTGTAGTTGCAGGTAGCGCAGCTCATTGCGGTGGCGTTCCAGCTCGGCTTCATAGGCGGAGATTTTTAAGTCATGTACTTCCAGAATCATGTGGTTGAAACCGCGGAAGAGCTGCTGGAAATCCTCAATTTGAGAGGAAGTTTCCAGCTGGTAATCCCAGTTGCCGCGTTCCACCTCGCGCACACCCTCGGTCAGCTGCTGGATGGGGACGGTAATGTGGCGGTTGGTGTTGAGCAGCATGGTGGTGATAAGGGCAAGAGCAAGCAAATTGAGTAGCAACAGCCACCCGAACGATCCGCTGAGCTGGTGCAGAAGATCCGAGGACGGACGAAACAGCAGCAAAGTGCCGACTTCAGGAACTGTGTGACTTTCCACAATCAGGCTGGCAGGAATGTGACCGGCCAGGCTGGTGCCGCAGGCCATAAGGTCCGGCTGGCTGGAATAAACGATGGTGCCATCCAGCCCGGCCAGGGCAAAGCCACTGTCCTGCACAAGGCCGGTATCGGCATACAGGCTTTGCAGCAACGTTTTGGCACGCACGGCTGCGCCGACCCGGACTTGGGATACATTATAATAGCACATCAGCCAGGTTTCGCCGTTGCAGGTAACAGAAAACCAGGTATTAGCGGGCTGGGTAGGCGGCAGCATCAGGTATTGATTCCAGAAATAGCTGCTGCCGGTGGATGGGCGGTTGCTCAGCGCGGTCAGCAGTTCGTCACTGTCCGTGCGGTAAAAGAAATAGAGATCACTGGATTCTACATAGCGAATGCGGTCCTGCAGGCGGGTCAGGATATCCTGCTGGGTCAGGTAGCGGCCCAGCGGGCTGCTGGTATAGTAATTCTGGGAGCTGGCGGCCAGCGAGACCAATTCCAGCGAGCCAGAGTTGATTTTGTCCACCTTGCCGCTGATCTGTTCCGTATAGATCTGCGCTGTGCTGGAAAGGCTCTGCCGAAAATTGCGCAGCATTAAATTAAAGCTGTAAGCGTTGGTGATGACCGTAATGGCTACCAGTGCCGCTGCAATAACTACCAAATTGACCCCGCTGCGCCAGCGGAGGGAATTGTGATGAGAAGACATAAGGCACCCCGGAAGAAAGTTAGGAGTTAATTAGAAATGAGAAATTAGGAATTGAAGAGTAGAGGAGGTTTTGCCACGAGCCGAAAAAGACCGTTCCCTAAAGGGTGATTTATAAGGGGAGATGGCTTGTTAAGTGCAACACGGCCTTACCCCTACGAGAGAACCTTGACACAAGCGACGGATCACCAATTCTCATTGCTCACTCCTGATTTCTAAGGCAATACCGCATAATTCTAAGTGCCGATACGGCG
>UMDT01037462.1_pt1 | contig 16955 bp, 7 predicted proteins | sample 1964561 | NCBI WGS metagenome assembly UMDT01 (sample SAMEA4836001, study PRJEB28245) | human gut metagenome | biome: gut microbiome; material: fecal sample | place: Denmark | collected 2008
TTGAACCACATCACAAGACCCTGCCTTTTTATATTCTGTCTGTTGTTTCAACTATTCTTTTCAGACTTTCATATGGCAGATATTTTAAATGAGCTAGGTTATTTCTACATTCTTTAAAAAAATTAAGATCGTTGTAATCTCCACTGTTCATGTATAGATCATTGTTATTGCATAACCATTTTAACGTCGCAAGTTCTATATCATATTCGGATCTTATCTCTTCACCTTTCAAATTTGTTACGCTGCTATCCAAATGGATATTATATTTGTATTTTTCTATCAGATAAAGCCTGAATCGTTCAATCAGTGGAAAGAATACTTTAAGCTGTGCTTCCCAGATCTTCCTGTCTAGATCGTCTGTGAACGTAAAAGATTCCATATTGCTCCTTATAGAATTAGAAATAATTTTGTTGATCAATGAATTTGTGTCTTTGATAAGCATATCACTGCTTGTTATCAGTTCAGCGGCGAACTCAGGATCATTATTGGAACAAAGCGTTGCTAGCTCGGTCGCATAATTTCTGAAAATATTGTGTATTTTGTTGGAGGATATTGTCATCATGCACAGAATCGTGATGTCATAGTTATGCAAATAATCGCCTCTTTTAAATAGTCTTATCCCGCTGTATTTACTTTTCAAATTTGTTTTAGTTTCTATGATAAATCTGCATTTCTCTATTTTAGATTTATGCAGTTTGTTATAGTTTTCAATGAAAGTTACCCAATCATGTGTTTGTTCATCACTCAGGTCAACGAGATAGATAAAACTGTGGAGTAGACTTGTTTCATCTTCTTTATCGGTCAAAAATTTTTCATAGCCGATTGATGTTCTATATTTAGAGCGAAGCTCTTTTTTTACAAACGATTCCATTAAGTATTCTCCGGGAGTGCGATCTCCAATCGATCTTCCCGATATTTCATGCGTCTTGTCAACGCCAGAAAAGATTTTTGCCTTGATTATATCACGAAGCGTATCTTTCCATTCGCAATTTTCAGATATGGAATATATGACGCTGCTTCCGCCTTTAAGGACGGCAGCAATGTCATCTATAAATCTTACAGAGTTTGGGACAACAGTCCACCAGCGTTCGTTTGTGTTCATGGTTTATCACTCCCCAAGATACTGTATCAGTTTATCATCGATCTCGCTTTTATCCTTGCCGAGCATCTGAATAAAGTTGTGACGGGCAAACAGGTAGCGATTTTCATTGTTCTTTCTGAGAATATTGAGTTCGCAAAGCTCGTCCATAAGGGCTGCAAGCTTATCAACGCCTTGTGATACTATCTTTTTGATCTCAAAATCTTCGGCAACTTCCATGATCTCACTGACAGTGAAGCCATTAGAAGAATCAATATTGTAGCTGCAATAGGCAACCAGAGTTGCAATGATATCATAGTAATTATCAGTATCAAGCTTTAGGGTGATATCGAATTTACGTTTAATATCTTTGTTGAAATTCTCGTCTGAAAGTATTTTCTTTATCTGTGTTTCAGTGAGTTCATATGGCGGTGTCTTGTCAACTGTATAGTCTGCATAATCTTTTTCCTGCATTGACTTTATAAGAGAAGCGCAGTATTGATGTATAAGGCCAGGAAAATAATTGGTTGATGCAAGTATCAATGAGATGAGATACTCCTGATCTTTTGGAAAACGCACGCCCAGATAATGCAGAGGTGTTTCAAGAAGTTCTCGTGCTTCCTGATTGTTAAATGGTCTTATGGTCTTAACTGTAATATGTGGAAGCGTGGAATTATCATCATTGGCAAGTTCTCTTTCAAACTTAACAAGATTTCTTAATCCTGCAAAAACAAACTTAAAGCTTTCATTTTCTTCTGCCTGAAGTGATTCCAAGGCTCTGATCGGGTTATAGTCTATATTCTTACTGCTTTCAAACAAACTGTCTGCTTCATCTATCAAAAGAAGAAAATATGGTATTTTTTTCTTTTTCTTGTCGTTCAGGCGAAGCTCGATGAATCTTGCAAGTTCATCCCAATTGTTTGTCTTGTTAACATCTTCAAGAATATTCTCGTCAATAAGCTTTTGGGAAACCTTGAGTGCAGCCTCTCTATGGTCAAGATTTTTGATCTCAACATATACGGCTCTGTTTCCTATATCGTCTTCGTTGATATCTGTTTTTGCCATTCTCAACAATGCGGACTTACCAAGCTGTCTTCCGCCGCAGATAACGTTTGCACCCTTAGGGCTTTCAATATCTCTGAGCAGTTTTGCTCTTCCCATAAACATTTCGCTTGGTATGGCTTTTGATGCGTCTTCCATATATGGCTGGAAAGAAGCAAACGGAGCTGTTATCTGCATCAGTATTCGGTTGATAGAACTCTTGCTCTCCTCGTTTTTATCAGCAAGATAATACATAACGACTCTGTCTATCACTATGAATATCTTATCATCTGGCATATTTGCTTTGATCTTTCGTGCAAGCTCTCTTCTGTCATGCAGTTCAAGCGCCCAGTTTACTATCATTATTGTATTTTTAGTTGTTCCTATCTCATTGATAGCGTCCAAAATATTATTATAATCGGTCTTGCCGAAAAGACACATGACCCTGAAGCCTTTTTCGACAGCATAAGAACCGAATGGATATATAGGGTGCAGGTAATTATCTCTTTTTCCGTTAAGTGGTTTCTTGATAGACACATTGTAACAAGCCTTCTTGCCCTGATAAGGTTCAACAGAGTCTACATTGAAACCTATCGCATCGAGGAAGCTTTGTACCTTTTGGATATTATCTGCAGTAGGGAAGTTGTTTATCAGACTTGAAGCGAAATTACTATGCTTGTTGCCATAGCCACTACTGAATCTGTTAAGGCTAGTGATAAGGGAAGCATTACTGGTTTTGCTGTTATATACGATCTTGAATATCCTTTCGTATTCCCTGATAAAGTCTTCAAGGTAGTCTTTTGAATCCAATGCGGTTTTGTTAGTAAAGTCCTTTTGCTGGATCCTATTAATGATATCTTCTACTACAGTATAATTTTGAATATCCATCATGGACTCAGCAGATTTTATCAATTCCTGTGCCTCTGGTGTATCAGCATATTCTTTTTTTGCATTTTCAAGATGAGTGCTTAATGTTGTCTTTCTTGCGCTTGCATTTTCGTCAACAGTATGCTTGCAATAGTCAAGCATTCTATTAAAAAAGCCGAAGTTATGTGTATTCATGGCTTTTTCATACTGCTTATCAACAAGCAAAAGCAGGCGTTCTTTGCGGTCTGTGTCTATTTTTCCGTAGCTCTGGTCAAGCTCAAGGGTGCCGATAAAATTGCTCTTTATCAAGTGCATCTGCTTTAAAGCGTCAAGTGCATTTGCCTCGATATCATTTTTATCGTCGTCCCACTCAGTGTTTTTTGCCAACCTAAGATATTCTTTGATCAATTTTGCGCAGCCATAATCATCACTTAGGTGAAGATCACTGTCGGGAGTTCTGTTAAAGATCTCGTCTATCCTTTCATTGATATCTCTTGCAGGCATATCTGCATGACGGAGTATTCTGCTGATAGGAGAAAAGGCATTTATAGCAGATAATTCGTTTTCGATCACAGGAATAAAATTATCATCAAGCATGACCTCTGCATAATACAGAAAGTCCGAATAATAGTATTTATTGGAGTTATCAATAAATATGCCATTTAATTTTGATTGGAATTCCAATAACACTGTTTTTATGCAGGCGTTGCCGGCAATAGTATATCTATCTCTGTCACCAGATACGGCGATCTCATTGCATACCTGTACTGCATTATTTATTACTTCAACAATGTCATGCTTTTCGTGCTCATAGGTGTTATGATTATCATTTTCTGTGTACAACGATACATAGTAATACCAGTCAGCTATTTCTGTCAGCATTTTTGAAAGCATTGAGAAAAGATTATTTCTTAGTTCTTTTACAAGTTTGCTTGACTTGTGCTTTTCACGCTGAACTTTGCCTGCTTGTTCCCAGTTGAAGTCGATAAATTCATTGATCTTATCATTACTGATGTTAGAACCGCGAATTTCAAAGCCATTATTAATGAAATCCGGAGAAAGAAAATCATGGACATATTCAAGTATTTCATTGGCTCTATCATCTTCAGAAGCGGCTCTTAAACAATCATACAGAGGATTGTCCTTTTTCAATATCATTTTTACTGTTTCTATATATCTTGGAAGAGCTTTTTTCTCTTTGATAGGATTATTATAATATTGCTCAAAATATGTCTTAGCGTTCTTGACGTGTTCATCGATCATTTTCGATGTATTGACATTTTCTTTTATACGATAATCGGCATAAGCGTCTATGCCCTGACCATTTGTGGAATCCTTGAACTCAGACAGTTTAAGAAGCAGTGCCATAACATATTTGTTAACGTTAAGGTAACTGTATCCCTGAATAGTCGCACTAAGACTCTTATATTGGTAATCGTGCTGATTGCCTTGGAATAAAGTACGGAGTACAGCACATATCCTGAAAAATTCTGTCAGGTCAGAATAATCAGAAGCTTCATTGTCAAATATTCCAGAAATAACGCTTGATGTATAATTGCAGGACAAAGCAGGGTCATTCATTGCATAACCCAAAGTGGTGTATAAATGATTATAACTTTTATTCTGCATTGAAATGGCTTTTAAATAGGCTGACGCACAGGCATACTTTTCTTTTTTAAGCAAGCCGCAAACAGTGCGCAAAAGTTCTTCATCATCAATAAAGAAAGAGTTTGTAACACTTTCACTATTTTCTTCCTCACTGTTATTTGATGTTTCAGTGTCAGGTGTTTCATTCATTACTTCGGTCAAAGGCTCGTTCCGAATGATCTCAGTCGATTCAGTATCTGTATCTACAGCATCAGTGTTCTCTTGCTCTATAGAATTTTCGACAACATCAGAGCTTTCATCTATTTCAGATTCTGATACGGAAACAGGCTCATCTACTGTAGCTGACATTTTGGATTTAAGTTTTGACTGATAGAGATTTTCTATATATTCCTGTATATCATTATTTGTTATATCACTTTCTGTTTCCAAGTCGATAAAACGATCTTCATTAATAACATACAAGACGGGCTTTGCTTCATTGAAGCATTGATAGTTGTTATGATAGTAATTGTATAGAGAATCACATTCTTCTTTTGAAAAACCTGCAACAATAAAAATATCAATATTATTGGAATACTCTGAAAAAGTATCCTTCGATTTATCTATCAGTTTTGAAAGTTCCTTTACATTTGGAATACAAGCAGATATGATATAAGTATTCACATTTATAGAACTTGGAAAATTAAGTTCGATTCCATTAAATCTAAAGAAATTGCTAGAATTGAATGACGTGGCATTTGATTTCCAAGACTTAACAAAATAAACAGGTGATGCTGCATTTAGATGACCAATTGCGTTCAAAAGCATATTGTTGAAAACCGGAGAACTTGGTGGTGTTCTATCACTTGGTGAAGTAACAGAATGTGGCTTGAAAGAAAAACGGCTGTTATTTTTTAGCCACAAAACATTTGCCCTATTTAGATTTCTTTCAAGCGCATTGCTTGAAGTATAAACAGGTTCAAAATCACCTAGCGTGATCTTATTAGCATAACCAAGCTCAAACATTTTTTCTGCAATGGATATGTTAGCTAGCAAAGGTGTCATTGCCCACATATTGCTTCTTAAAAATCTTTCGTTCAAATTATCATATTCTGAAAAAAGTGAAGTTGCAGCCTTATGAATCGGGATCTTCATATCTTTCTTAAAATCCTTTGTTAAAACGTTTATGCTGTCTTTGTATTCGACATTGGCTACTCCAATATCAGAATGGTTGCAAACAATTATTCCAGTTTCTTTATACTTGTTTTCAAGCATCTCATCAGTTATAAAGCTTACGCCGAATGTTTCAGATATGCTGGACTGCATTGCATTTACAAGCTGCTCGATACTTACAGTTTCGTTATCAAGGCGATATTCGTCAGTTAGTACAGAGTGTAACACTACATGATTTTTACCTGATAGATCAGATGTTTTATTGATAATATCACGGCATATTACACATTCATTTATAGTATCAGACGATATAAACAGATAGTCATATCCCTCGTTTGCTTCTTCTACAAAATCATTAAGGGCAGTAACAAAGTGTTCTGCATCATCGCTGCCATTAAGGCAAAACGAAACATACAGAAAATTTAGTCCTTTTTCGCCTAATATTTTACAATGTCCTGCTGATATATAGTATGTATTTCCTTTTGATTCTTTTGAGTAGATAAATTCTGCGTTTTCATCTATTTCTTTTTGTACTGAGTCAAACATTTTGATCCTAATAAACGATTCTGCACAAGTGCCTAAGGTCATAAGATAATTATTGATACTATGCTCAGGGACGCAAGATTCATCTTCAGTAATCAAAAATGAACTAGATCTATTTTGGTTATATTTCTTGACTGCTTTATATCCTCTTGCGCTGATATGAAATACATATGGCAGATCGGCGGTGTGTGCGGATTCAAGGTAACCGGCTTTGACGAGTTCATCAGCCGAAAGCTTAAGGCTTTCATCTGTTATATCTTCTAAAGGTATATAAAGGAATGGTATGGAGCAGCCTTTTTCAGATAACGCCAATATTGTTTTAGCTAAGTTGTTCTTCATAAGATTTTTAAATTCCTTATGGTCAACAGGAACTGAAACCTTATTTGATACAAATTCAAAATTACCGACGTTACTTCTCAATGATGTGTTGAACAGTGTGACAGCTTCATTTGATGATGTATTGTTATCTTCCTTATCTTCAACAACTTTCTCGGCAATAGGTGCCATGACTGGTACTGCTGAAATTTCGGCCATCACTGATTCTTTATCAGGTGATGTGGTTTTGGCTATTGTTTCAGGAACATTCTCAGCCACAGTATCTTGCAGTTTGCTATCGTCAATGTAAAAATTGCCAAACAGCAGGTTTGCTATTATATCTCCGTCAAATTGACCATATATAGTTTGTGCCTGCATAGTTCTTTCATTGTTATCGTCAAGCTTAACAGCATCATAAAAAACATCATATGGTTTAGTTGAGGTCTTATAATCCTCTATAGACATACTTTCAGCGTCGATAGCCTGAAGTTTGTCCAAATATTTTTTCAGCATCGCCTTACATTTGTCAATATCTGATGTGATACTGCTAAACCTAGATATAACCGCTTTGGCTTCATCAAGTTCCTTTTGTTTAGCCAATGACTCGTCGAGCAGACGGATCTTCTCTTCAATGTCATCAATCAGTTGGGGTACTGGCTCATCTGGAAACAGTTTCGTATATTCTGTTCTTAATGAATCCTGCAACTGCGAAAAATCAACTGCTTCAGAAATGATTTGCTGAATGCTGTCATTTTCCATGAGCATTTTATCATTAACTGCTTCTTGAACATGGTTTACCTGTTCTTTGATGATGTCCAATCGTTCCAAAAACTTATTGGTCAGCATCTTCAATTTTTGAGTATCTGTCATAAATGCGTCCTTCTTCCAAATAATAATACGATATGATTTTTTATAGGATTACATACTAATATTGGTTAATATTATAGCACATTCTACATAATCTGTCAATATAAGTTGCGTGATTTGTTATAAAATAAACAATAACTGATATCAAACTGACTAAATACTTTGAATGCAAATATTATAACATATTCAGACAAAATTATTTTTAATTTTGTCTGAATATGTATTGACATCAAAACAATTTAGTAGTATTATATTGGTATAAACTTGATTTTTTTAGGGGGGTATTCTTATGAAAAAACGAATAGCAAGCTTGTTTACCAGTTTGCTTATGATCGTTAGTTTAATGGTCGTTATGCCAACTATGTCGGTGAGTGCGGCTAATAATATCATAATCGCAGGTATTGACATAGGTTATTCTAATGGCAGCTACTTTACTAAAAACGGTAAATCGTGTGCGACGATGAGTGGCTATTGGTCAAATGGAAGATGTCATAAAAATGGTGTTTGCGATAGTGCGACAAGTTATAAATGTAATTGCATGAGATATTATCCAACTGGAAATCCTAATACATGTCAGGTTGATTTAAAGGCATCACAGTGTTGGGGCTTTGCGAGATATTGCGAATGGAAGGTTTATGGATTTCATGATGGCCTTTCTGCTTCAAAGTTTAAAACCACAGTTGGAAAAACTAATGCTAACTCATGTACAGAAAGCTATATTAAGAGCAAATTTTATAATATTGCAGTTGCGTCTCATCTGCGTACAGGAGATGGTGGCCATTCTTTGTCAATAATATCTACCGATGAATCTGGAGTTATTTGGGTTGACTGTAATTCTGATGGATACTGTAAAGTTATTGTGCATAATCAGACATGGGCACAATTTGCAAACTATTTAAAGGGAAGAAGCGGAATATCATATGTGTATTCCTTTATAGGTGGTAAAGGTTCTGCTGAAGCAAGTTCAAAACCTACAAATGTTATACTTTCAAAAAATCAGTATTGGTATGATCTTAAAGACACAATTACCCTAACTCCCTCGTCAAATGGGGCTACATCGTATGTTATGAGTGTTGAAAAAGATGGAAAACGTATTATTGATTGCATATCATTAAATGGTGCATATAGTTTTGCAGCAAATAAATGGGGATATGGCAAATACCACGCTTGGATTTCTGCGACAAATAGTGCTGGAACAACAGATTCATCAGCTTGTGATTTTGAGGTAGTTAAAGCCCCGTCTTATTCTGATGTTTGGTGTTCAAAGGGTTTTTATGATTATGATAGCAATGAATCAATTGATATATACATAAAAGCAAGTTGTACAAAGGGTCAAACAATTGGAATTGATTACCTTGATGAGGATTTAAATCCTGTTAAGAGAGTTGTTACATCGAATTGTGGGAATAGCTATAAAATTTCAACGAAGTCTCTTGGAAAAGGATATTTCAGTGCTTATTTTACAATTTGGAATGGCTCTGGTTCGGTAGATACTAAACGTACATATTTTTATGTCGGTCAAAAACAAAATGTTGGTACAGATTTTTATGCACGAATAAAGAATAATGCTGCTAACAAATATCTTACAAACTCAAATGGAAATGTAAATGGAACAACATTGGATTGTTCCAAACAACAGATTTGGAAATTTGTAAGGCAGAGTGATAATAGTTATAAATTGATAAGCGCATATGATAATGGTGCTATGGATGTTAAGGACTACGCTACTTCTGGCTCAGGTACAAATGTTCAAATGAATTCAAGTTGGGATACTAATGCGCAAAAGTTTTACATCTATTATGTAAATAAATCATATTATTTTAAACCAGTATGTGCGGATTTGGCTTTGGATCTTAGCAACAAGACATCAAATCTTGAAGTATGGGGAGCAGGGTTTAACTGGAATCCTCAAAAATTTTCAATAGAAAAAGTTAATACTAATGATATAGGTGTTCACAAGTTTTCGACATGGACTACCACAAAAAATGCAACTTGCACTCAAGTTGGTACAAAAAGTCGGAAATGTACAGTTTGCGGAAAAACAGAAACACAGACCATTGCAAAGACTGGACATAAGTCAGTAACTGACAAGGCAATCCCTGCCACCTGCACAACAGACGGCAAGACGGAAGGTTCACATTGCTCAGTTTGTGGTGCGGTAATAAAGGCTCAGGATACAATAAAGGCAACAGGCCATAAGTTTGGCAATTGGACAACCACAAAATCAGCTACCTGCACGGAAAGCGGTACACAGATCAGAAAATGTGAGACTTGCGGTGCAACTGAAAGCAAGAGCTTATCAGCTAAGGGTCACACAGAAGTTGTTGACAAGGCGATCCCTGCCACCTGCACAACAGACGGCAAAACCGAGGGTTCACATTGCTCAGTTTGCGGCGCTGTTATCAAGGCACAGACAACGATAACTGCCACAGGTCACAAGTCAAGCGGTTGGATAGTCGACAAAACGGCCTCTATCGGAGTTAAAGGCTCAAAGCACAAGGAATGTACAGTCTGCAAGAAAGTTCTTGAAACGGCTGAAATTCCTGCACTTTCAAGAATTAGCATTTCAAAGGCAAGCGTGACACTTTCCACTTCGACCTACGCTTATGATGGCAAGACAAAAACTCCGTCCGTTACTGTAAAAGTCAATGGAAAGACTTTGAAAAAGGACACTGATTACACTGTTTCCTACAGCAACAACACCAAGGTCGGAACAGCTACTGTAAAAATCACAGGCAAGGGCAATTACACAGGCTCAGTTTCTAAGACCTACAGTATCAAAAATAACTTCAAGAAAGCTACAGTTTCGGGCATTTCCACAAAGGCTTTCACTGGCAAGAACATCACTCAGAGCATTACTGTTAAATACAATGGCAAAACGCTGAAAAAAGGCACTGACTATACAGTTTCTTACTCAAGCAACAAGAATATAGGTACTGCCACAGTAAAAATCGCAGGAAAAGGTTCTGACACAGGCACTATCACTAAGACCTTCAAGATAAATCCTGCCAAGCAGGAGATACAGAAGCTCACGGCAAAGAGCAAGGCATTCTTTGTGGACTGGGCGCAGAAAGGTTCGGCTACTGGATACGAGATACAGTACGCTACCAACTCAAAGTTCACAAGTGCAAAGAAAGTTACCATAACAAACAAAAAGACCGACAAGACCACTGTTTCAAAGCTTTCAGGCAAAAAGAAATATTACGTTCGTGTTCGTTCATACACAACTGTAAAGGGTACTAAGTATTACGGCGCTTGGTCATCAACAAAAACTGTTACTACTAAAAAATAAAGTCTATGATTAATGAGAACTCTCCCATGCAGAAGATTTATGCATGGGGGAGTTTTTTTGTGCCAAATTTTTAATTTGTACTCTCACATCTCAACTTCTCGGTTATACGCCTCAGCCCCCTCGACATACAGTGTTCTCATTTCTTCAAACGAGTCGCTTGGGGATAGGATAACGCCGTCTTTGCCGAACTTATTGAAATAGTATTTGACTTGGATAGGCGGGGAGATGAACTCGTTGACAGCGTTGGGCTTGGGCTTTTCATTGCCTTTTAGTATGGGGCGCTGATAGAGTATTTTGCCGAACATTTCAACGCCTTTTTCGGTGAGGTACACTTTGGAGATATCGCTCTCATCACTGCCAAAACGTGGGTCGCTGAGTAGGTGCTTCACGGACTTGACGTGACCCTCTTTCAGCCGTTCGTATTCGGTGACGGAGGAGTATTCCTTTTGGCTGAGCTTTTCTGCGATGCTTAGTCCGCTCAATCTGCTTATGCGATAGCTGTCGGCTTTGAACTCTTTGCCTGCGCTTTTTTCGTCGGACAGGCAGACAAGATAATTATACATCTTATATTCGTCGCTGACGATACGGTAGGGGATAAGCCTTATGCGGCGCTTTTCACGGCTGTACATATTAGAATATGCGTAAATGAAGCTGTAATATCTGCTGCCGTTTTGTTTGATGACTTCATTTATTTTTATGATATTGTCGGCGAAAATGAGCCTTTCACGTTCGCAATCTGACAGCAGGGCATAGTCCTCATACACGGCTTTCAGAAATCTTCTTAGGGTCGAGCTGTACACTTTGTTTTCATAATAAAGGTCATCACTGCTCAGTGTATCGTAAAGGTCACGGCATATGCTGAGCCTTACTCGCACTGCATTTTCGGTCTTGGTCTTTTCGTATTTTGCAGAGAGCTTTGAGATAAGATAGCTTTTTATTATCTCCTTGCTTTTATCATCAAGGCTGTCATCGATCTCCTCAATCTGCCATTTTACGAATGCGTTCAGAAGTGGGATACCAATATATTTATAGTTATCGTCACTTTTGTATTTTAATGATGCGATATATGCTGAATCAAATATACTTGTGAGAAATGAGGACATTGATACGCTGCCGTTAGGGGAAAGGCTTGTTTCAAATATGGACTTGTCCTTGATAATGACGGAATATGCAGAGGGTGAGAGGGGTATGGATTGCACCTCTGCGATATATGGTACGTTTTTGTCACGCTTGGGCAGAAATGTGCTTGGGGTCATGCTCATTTTTATCACCTCTTGTATCCATTATATCACAAATGTACTTTTTGTCAATATCATAGAAAATTATTTTGTTGAAATTGTGATATAAATGCCGTAAAAACGTGATAAATGTGCCAAAACATAGATAAAAAAGTTTTTGAAAATTACACTTTTGTTGACGATGATAAGGTGGTATAATGTATACAGAACAAAGGACAGGAGGTGATAAAAATGGGAAAGACGATCCTTACGGCTATCCTTGTAGCTGTACTTGACTGCGCTATCGCAGCTGTCAAGGAGATTGGGGAATGAGATGAAATAACAACAGACGGGAGGTGATAAAAATGGGAAAGACGATCCTTAAGGCTATCATTGTAGCTGTACTTGACTGCGCTATCGCAGCTGTCAAGGAGATTGGGGAATGAGATGAAATAACAACAGACAGGAGGTGATAAAAATGAGAAAAAAGATACTTACAACTATCCTTTTATCGGCACTTAACTGTGCGATAGCAGTTGTTAAGGAAATTGAGAGCTGTGACGAGATCACAATAGACTAGGGAGGTGATAAAAATGGGAAAGACGATCCTTACGGCTATCATTGTAGCTGTACTTGACTGCGCTATCGCAGCTGTCAAGGAGATTGGGGAATGAGATGAAATAACAACAGACGGGAGGTGATGAAAATGCTTTATGTAAAATAGCCACTTTCTATTGACATTTGTGCCTGAAAATGGTATAATATATGCATTAAAGCGTCGATAAAATAAGTTTGGTGTTTTATCACAGAATATCATTGATTATTTTGTCAACTTTAACCTACTACACTGGTGCGAATTTGCACTAGTCTAAAACCATAGCTTTCTCCTCCTTAATTTTATTTTTCTACTACACTGGTGCGATTTTGCACTAGTCTAAAACTGCGCTGACCGCAGTATATCAGCCGTAGGCCTACTACACTGGTGCGAGTTTGCACTAGTCTAAAACCACAATACTTTGGCTGCTTTTCTTTCGAGTCTACTACACTGGTGCAAATTTGCACTAACTGGCAAAGTTTAACATTAAAACCAACAAATAAAAAAATCCCTTAACGCTCAATGCGCTAAGGGATAACTAATATAAGGAGTAATATTTATGGCAAAAAAGAATAAAATGAAGCCTAGAGAGCTGCGTGAGGCTCAGAAAAAAGCCAGACAGTTCAAAGCGGCTGAGATAAATAATAATGCTGCTCCTGCGATCGCTGCCATGCCTGCTGCAGAGGTCATTGCACCTGTGGCAGAGAAGAAAAAATCCTCCGTAAAGGCGGCAGGAATGAAGTCTATTCTTGTCAGCGAAAATAAAATGTACATAACCTCTTTCGGCAAGGGCAATTCTGCTGTGCTTGAATATGAGGTGGACAATAATGACTACAACAAAACTCAGCTTTCTTCAAAGGACAACAGCAATATCGAGCTTTGTGGTGTAAACGAAGTAAACATCACTTTTTCTAGCAAGCATGGCTTTGAGAGCGGAGTGGAGATAAACACTTCAAACCCTACTCACAGAAGCGGTGAAAGCTCGCCTGTAAGATGGGATATGCTGGGGCTTAAATCGGAGCTTGAAAAGCGCTTTTTCGGCAAAACTTTTGATGATAATATACATATCCAGCTTATTTACAACATTCTGGATATCGAAAAGATACTTGCGGTGTATGTAACGAATATCGTTTATGCGCTGAATAATATGCTCGGTGTAAAGGGTTCAGAAAGTCATGACGATTTTATTGGGTATCTTTCCACAAATAATACTTATGATGTTTTTATCGACCCTGATAACAGCAGTTTATCTGATGATAAGAAAGCGAATGTCAGAAAAAGCCTTAGCAAGTTCAATGTCCTGCTGAAAACTAAGCGCCTTGGCTATTTCGGTCTTGAAGAGCCAAAGACGAAAGATAATAGAGTTTCGGAAGCATACAAAAAGCGTGTTTATCATATGCTTGCAATTGTGGGGCAGATAAGACAGTGTGTTTTTCATGATAAATCGGGTGCAAAAAGATTTGACCTTTACAGTTTTATTAACAATATTGATCCCGAATACAGAGATACTCTTGACTATCTTGTTGAGGAGCGTTTAAAGTCCATAAACAAGGACTTTATCCAGGGCAACAAGGTCAATATCAGCTTGCTTATTGATATGATGAAAGGCTATGAGGCTGATGATATCATACGCCTTTATTATGATTTCATTGTGCTTAAATCTCAGAAAAATCTCGGCTTTTCTATCAAAAAGCTTCGTGAGAAAATGCTGGAGGAATACGGCTTCAGATTTAAGGACAAGCAATATGACTCTGTGCGCTCAAAGATGTACAAGCTTATGGATTTTCTGCTTTTCTGCAACTACTACAGAAATGACATTGCCGCAGGCGAAGCTCTTGTGCGTAAACTGCGTTTTTCAATGACCGATGATGAAAAAGAGGGGCTATATGCTGATGAAGCGGCAAAGCTTTGGGGCAAATTCAGGAATGATTTTGAAAATATCGCCGACCACATGAACGGTGACGTTATCAAGGAGCTTGGCAAGGCTGACATGGATTTTGATGAGAAAATTCTTGACAGTGAAAAGAAGAATGCGTCTGACCTTTTGTATTTCTCCAAAATGATATATATGCTCACATATTTTCTTGACGGCAAGGAGATAAACGATCTTCTTACAACGCTTATCAGCAAGTTTGATAACATCAAGGAGTTTTTGAAGATAATGAAAAGCTCTGCTGTTAATGTTGAGTGTGAGCTTACGGCGGGTTACAAGCTGTTCAATGACAGCCAGAGGATAACCAACGAGCTTTTTATCGTAAAGAACATTGCTTCCATGAGAAAGCCTGCGGCTTCGGCGAAGCTTACGATGTTCCGTGACGCACTGACTATACTCGGTATAGACGACAAGATCACGGACGATAGGATAAGCGAGATTCTAAAACTTAAAGAAAAAGGCAAGGGCATACATGGTCTGAGAAATTTCATAACAAACAATGTTATCGAGTCCTCTCGGTTTGTATACCTTATCAAGTATGCGAACGCTCAGAAGATAAGAAAAGTGGCTGAGAATGAGAAAGTTGTCATGTTTGTTCTTGGGGGTATCCCTGACACGCAGATAGAGCGTTATTACAAGAGTTGTGTGGAATTTCCTGACATGAACAGTTCTTTGGAAGTAAAGCGCAGTGAGCTTGCGAGAATGATAAAGAACATCAGCTTTGATGATTTCAAAAATGTGAAACAGCAGGCAAAGGGCAGAGAAAACGTGGCTAAGGAGAGGGCAAAGGCTGTTATCGGGCTTTATCTTACGGTCATGTATCTGCTGGTAAAAAATCTTGTGAATGTCAATGCAAGGTATGTTATTGCGATACACTGCCTTGAACGTGATTTTGGGCTGTATAAGGAGATAATTCCTGAGTTGGCTTCAAAGAACTTGAAAAATGACTACAGGATACTTTCACAGACGCTTTGTGAACTTTGTGATAAGTCGCCGAATTTGTTCTTGAAAAAGAACGAGCGGCTGCGCAAGTGCGTTGAAGTTGATATCAATAATGCAGACAGCAGCATGACAAGAAAATACCGCAACTGTATTGCTCATCTTACTGTAGTTCGTGAACTGAAAGAATACATAGGAGATATTCGTACAGTGGATTCTTACTTCTCCATTTATCATTATGTTATGCAGCGCTGTATCACGAAAAGGGAAGATGACAAAAAGCAAGAAGAGAAAATAAAGTTTGAGGACGATCTTTTAAAAAATCACGGCTATACGAAAGACTTTGTAAAGGCTCTCAACTCGCCGTTTGGATACAACATTCCGAGGTTTAAAAATCTTTCAATTGAGCAGTTGTTTGACAGAAATGAATATCTTACTGAAAAGTAGCGTAGTGTAGATACCGCCGCTCTCTTGGGGGACAGGTGGCGGCGGTGATATTCATTCTTGTAAAAGACGTGGTGGATATTCTGTTTGATTTGTTTTTTGGAAAGAAGAAGTAGGACAAGTGAAAATCAGAGCGCTGTATGCAATGTGGTGCGGATATCTACAAACGCTTAGCAGCATAAAGCTGTTGGATAAAGACGGCGAGATATCTAAAGATGTAACAACTCATATCACAAAAGAAGAAGCCAAAAAGCTGATGAAGCTCCTTAAAAAATTAAATATTTTTCGATTTTCTACCTCATCAGCGTCATTAGGGGAATAGTCCCAATCGTCTGTAGAAGCGATAACAACAGTATCGTTCTTAAAGTCAACTATAGCGCCAACACCATAGGTAGTGATAAGCTGAGTTTTTCTTATATCTCCAACGGAGATCTTTTTGTCTGAATATGTTGATATGCCATTCTTCTGCATAATCTCTTATTCTAGGCTCGATACTTTCGACACGTTCAAGCATGGTTTGTTTTATCTGCTCTATATCTTTATCATCAGCAGTTTTTCGACGATGGCAGCAAAAATCCTGCTCTGACACAGAAAATCATGGACAGCGTATCGAGGCTTTCTGAGAAGGATCAGAAGCTTGTCCTGGAGATTTCGGAGAGGTTGGGGAAAGATTGAATCGATAAAGTGCCTTAATGCTAGTCATGAGGCACTTTTGCTATGTGGAGCATACAAAAAAAAGAGTTACGCTTTTCGGTTCTGTGAAGCACTTATAAGTACACCCACTCTTAAATCAGGCAATAGACCATATTCGATGAATATAAAATAACGCAACATGAGGCTATGTCTCCGAAACTATTAATGGAGGCATAGCTATTTTTTCTCTTGAAATAATCTCTCCGATGTGGTATAATGATAACTGATACATAAAGCATGACCAGTCGTGAGGTGAGTGTAATGAATATCGCTATTTGTGATGATGAACAGGTATTCTTAAGACAACTGCACAGAAAAATTGCTGACCTTAAAATTCCAGACTGCCAGATTCACGAATTTTCAAGCGGTAA
>UMDT01020224.1_pt1 | contig 16883 bp, 10 predicted proteins | sample 1964561 | NCBI WGS metagenome assembly UMDT01 (sample SAMEA4836001, study PRJEB28245) | human gut metagenome | biome: gut microbiome; material: fecal sample | place: Denmark | collected 2008
ACTTCTTCTCGTCAACTATATTTTCCATCAGAATGTTACCGTTTACTGATAAAAATTATATATCCCACTCTATTTTCAATCCAAAATCCGCAATTTCTTCCCATCCCGTTCTATAATCCCCTCATCTGCCAGGTTCTTCAGCTCCCGCATCATGGCACTGCGGTCTACACTGAGGTATTCGGCAAGGGTGGTGTAGGACATAGGCAAAATAACAGTTTTCGTCTGTTTTTCTGCGGCGATGGAATTTAAATAGGCCATGATTTTCTTTCGAGTGCTGTTTCTTGACAGCACATAGATCCGGCTGGCCTGCTGGCTGGCACGCTGGGCAATCATCTGGAGCAGATTGCTTACCAGCTGGCTATGGAATTTACAGGCATTTTCGCAGCGTTTAATCACATGCTCATAGGCGATAAACAGCACTCTTGTTTCGGATTTTGCACAGACATAATAGTGCTGGGATTCTTCAGGTAAAAGGAATGGTTCGCCGAAAACACTATCCTTTTTCAGGTTATCTATCATATATTGATTTCCATCTTCATCAATGCAATAAAGAACTGCCTGACCTTCCAGGATCAAACCTATTTTTTTCATGGAACTGGAATATTCCATCACAGTCTCATTATTCCGATAGACTGCTTCATGCATATCGAAACAGATGCGCATACGTTCCTGTTCTTCAGGAGTTATGTATGAAAAAAGTGTCACTGGTGTCATTTCTACAATCCCTTTCTATCAATTTATCCAGAACATGTTCAAAAAAATAATTTCTTATATCTTACACCATTTTGTTGTATTTGCAACAGACTTTATTTCATAATTTGGTTATACTAAAGCCATGTTAAAGAAATAACAAAACAGTAAAAAATACATAGTTCCCTCAAAAATCACAAACAATTACATCAATAACAATATCTCATAAAAAGGAGACGAACCCCTATGAAAATTACAGACACCATCCGCTACGCAGGCGTAAACGACCATCAGATTGATCTTTTCGAAGGTCAGTACAAAGTACCGAACGGTATGACGTATAATTCCTATGTGATCCTGGATGAAAAAATCGCAGTCATGGATACTGTAGATGCAAATTTCACTCACGAATGGCTGGATAATCTGGACCGCATCCTGGAAGGCCGCAAGCCAGACTACCTGATCGTACAGCACATGGAGCCGGACCACGCAGCAAATGTGGCAAACTTCCTGAAAGTTTATCCGGAAACCACCATCGTAGCCAACGCAAAAACCTTCACTATGATCCAGAACTTCTTCGGTCTCGACCTGGAAGGACAGAAGCTGGAGGTTACAAATGGCGGCACCCTCAACCTTGGAAACCACAACCTGACCTTTGTTTTCGCTCCCATGGTGCACTGGCCAGAAGTTATGGTAACCTATGACAGCACCGATAAAGTACTTTTCTCCGCAGATGGCTTCGGAAAATTCGGCGCACTGGATGTAGAAGAAGATTGGGACGATGAAGCTCGCAGATACTTTATTGGCATCGTTGGAAAATACGGACCACAGGTTCAGAAATTACTGAAAGTTGCCGCAGGCCTGGATATCCAGATCATTTGCCCTCTTCACGGACCTGTTCTTACAGAAAACCTTGGACATTACATTGGTCTTTACGATACATGGTCCTCTTACACACCAGAAACAGAAGGAATTGTCATTGCCTACACATCTGTATACGGTCATACAAAAGCGGCTGTAGAGCTGCTGGCTGACAAGCTTCGCAGCAAGGGATGTCCCAAAGTTGTTGTATATGATCTTGCAAGAGATGACATGTCACAGGCTCTGTCCGACGCATTCCGCTACAGTAAGCTGGTTCTTGCTACCACAACCTATAATGCAAGTATTTATCCGTTCATGCACGACTATATCACCCGTCTGACCGAGCACAACTTCCAGAACCGCACCGTGGGCATCATCGAAAATGGTTCCTGGGCACCTCTGGCAGCAAAAATTATGAAAGAAATGCTTTCTGGCTGCAAGAAGATCAACTGGCTGGACACTACTGTAAAAGTGCTTTCCGCAGTAAACCAGGAAAACAAGGATCAGCTGGAAGCTATGGCAAGCGAACTTTGCAAAGAATACATTGCCCAGAATGATGAGCTGGCAAACAAAAATGACATGACAGCCCTTTTCAGAATCGGATACGGTCTTTATGTAGTTACCTCCAATGACGGCAAAAAAGACAACGGACTGATCGTCAACACTGTGACCCAGCTCACTGATACTCCAAACCGTATTGCGGTAAATATCAATAAGGCAAATTACTCCCACCATGTGATCAAACAGACTGGAGTTCTCAACGTAAACTGCCTGTCTGTAGATGCACCGTTCTCTGTATTCCAGCAGTTTGGTTTCCAGACCGGACGCAGCGTAGATAAATTTGCAGGTCAGAAGGTCTACCGTTCCGATAATGGACTGGTATTCCTGGACAAATATATTAATGCATTTATGTCTCTGAAGGTTGAACAATATGTAGACCTTGGTACCCATGGAATGTTCATCTGCAGCGTCACCGAAGCCCGCGTCATGAACGATCTTGACACCATGACTTACACCTACTATCAGAAAAATGTAAAACCGAAGCCAGAAACCGATGGCAAAAAAGGCTTCGTCTGCAAAGTATGCGGCTACATCTACGAAGGTGACGAGCTCCCGGATGACTTCATCTGCCCGCTGTGCAAACATGGAGCTGCAGATTTCGAGCCCATCGGGTAAAAAAACAACCAGATAAATTTTTCAAGGCAGCACAGAATCCAGAGCGTGTCTGAAAAAGGCTTTCTGCAAGATGTGCACCACAATTTGTGGGAATGATTTTTCAGACACACTCCGGAGCCTGCGCTGCCTGATTACCGGTAATAGCAATTCCTGCTGCACCCTCTGGGAAAAATCTGCAATTTCAATTTTCGCCGGAATTCCATTTCGTCAACGGATTCTCTCAATATATTCAACGCCATTCGAAGATTTCGAATATCTTTTTCCATGTAATCCGTATAATTTCCACGGCCAACCAGCTTCAAGTGCGTAATTCCGGCTTGCTTTAACTGATAAAGTGCACATAGACCACAGCCAGTTTCACCGCAAAGATAACCCGCAGAATCATAGGAAAAATCATGTAAACTGTGAAAATCATCAGGAACAAAGCCGTCTGGCAGCAAATGCCCTCCGTTTATTTCCTGATTGAAGATTTCAGAACCGGCATTCCCTGTTTTTAAGGTTCCGATCTGATAGGGCACTTTACAAAGATACCCCATCTCATCGCAATGCAAAGAATTACAAAATGCACCTGTAAACTGGCACATTTCATTCAATACAAAGGCCTCAAATTCCGGAACTCCTTCTGTTCCATCCTTTTTTCCACATTTATCAACAACCGCTTTCATATCTTCGAATGTATTTTTCCTGTGAAAAATCACACGTTTCAATCTCATTTTTGCCAATGAAGCCACCATCTGGCTGTTAATTTCTCCACATTCTCCACTGAGATGGATTTCGCAGTTTATGCCATTTTCACGTAAATATACCATCAACGCCGGGTCTGCAATAATATAACTGTGAAAACCGATTTTTATACACTGGCTTATAATCCCGGCAATTTCTGGATATTGTTCCGGGATATAATACAGGGAATTGAAGGTAAGATGGACTGGTTTTTCGTACTTTTTCATCATCCCAGACAGGATTTCCAGCTCACTGAATGCGCCAAGCTGTACGTTATAACAAAGTACTTCCCTGCGGTTTAAGGGCAGTACCGTTCCGTATTTTTGGGACCAGGAATAAGGAACATAACCACAGAAAAATTCATCTGCACCAGCCTCCGCGAACTTTATATATTCATCTATCGAGCCTAATCCTGCTACTATTTTCATCACTTATCTCCATAAATTCCAGCCTTGAGCAGCCATGTACTTCATCCTGAATAAAATATCGCTTCTGCCTCAACACGGGTATGTCACCTGCCGGCGGCATTACCATGCTCTTATTACAACCCGGTCCACACCGTTTTGGATATAATTCTTCAGTATTTCTTCCTCTTTCAATATCCTCATATCAATCCCAAACAACGAATTATACCGCCCTATCATATGCAAATGTTCCGGATACAAAAGTGCATATTCCGTACAATATCCCGGGCATTTTTTTGCAAGCTTTTGTCGTCCTCTCTCGCCTGTTTCACATACTGCACCAAGAGGACAATACTGTGATGTATTGGTCTGATAGAACGGAATATGCAAGCTGTTTTTTCCAGGTGGAATCTGCTGTTCGTAACCGCAGGATTCCCATTCAAAGCGTTGGATTCCATATTCTCTTTCCAGAAAATTACGGTAAAATCCAGCATTCAGGCTGTTCCTCTCAAACCATTTCTGTTCTCCTTTTTTGAACGGAATCCGAGGGTCTTTTCTGCGTTTATTTAACAAAATTCCAAGGCTGGGAATCAGATTCCTTCTGCTTTTTTTTACTAAAGAAGCCATTCCCCAGTCATTTACAACAATCTCTACAGACTGCCTTTTTTCTTCACACCACCGGTTAATTTCATCAAGCAATTCTGTTATATAATCCAGCATATATTCCCGGATATAAGAAAAAACAAGTGTGATTTCCACCTGTTCTGCCGCTGCTTTTTCTATTATTTCAAACAACAATTTACGTTCCGGAAACAGAAGATGACAGAACTGATTTCCAATATAAAGGTGATCCGGTACTCTATGTTCCAGAATAATGCTGCCGCAGATACCGATACATTTTCCGGCATACTTTTTGGAAAATTCTGTTAGGGAACTATTCAAATATTCCTGATACAATTCCGGGCGATCTATCTCTAGCGCCAGCTCCGTAACACCTGATTCAAGCGGTACCTGGCACTTATACCCAGGCTTAAAGCCAGTTCCGTACTGAGAACAATTATCAGTTAAATCTATACGTTTCCCATTATAAGCGGACTCCAATCCATCTGGCGTAAGCTCTCTCCGCCATATTCCCACCTGCTCTTCCAGACTGCCACGCTTGACCTCATCCAGTTCCCCCGGATACCCTGTCAGGCTTTTCGCCAACGCGCTGTCGTCCTCTTCCAGCTTCAGATGAATGTAGTGATTATACTGATAAAGAAGCCTCTGAACCGCCTCCGCATACGCTTTCTGCTTCACCGTCACCTTATATTTCACATAAAATCCGGAGAGTTCTGCGTCTACCATATCAAACCTTTGTATATCGTATTCTGGAATTTCCAATTCACGATAACACCCATTCTTTATATCATAAAAGCACACCTTCAAAGCTTCTGAATCAGAGATATTTTCTTCTATTGTCCGAAAACAAAATCCACTCTCATCAATCTCTGTAATCCGAACCTCCCGTCCCCCCACAACCCCGGCAAGAAGCCCGAAAGGAATCATTGAAACCATTGCAATCACACCCTGTTCCGTCTACGAATACTGCAAGTATATCTCAGAACATATAAAAAAACAATCTTTCCGGTTTATAAACTTTTTCGCCTTTTTTTCTTCACAAAAGAATGATAAAATTAACTTAACGACTATGAAAAGGAGGAGCATTTCTATCATGAAACAAAACATCAAACGTTTACTCCCCGTATCAATCGTAATAGGAATTACCATTATTGTTTCGATTTTTCTGTATCATAAAGTCATGGATCGTGAAGAGGAGCGCTGCTGGCAGATACTTAGCGATTCGGCAAAAACGATTTCGGCGGAAATCCAGATGAAATTTCAAGATAACATCACCACCCTTGGTCTGGCTGCCAATGCCATGGTGCAGGAGAATAAACTTGAGCCGGAACAGATTTCATCTGTTCACCTCGATGCATTTGCAAAAAATACGATATTCTCCAGAATTGATGTTATCTATCCGGACAACACGATTTTGTATGAAGACGGACACCTGAAACACCTGCGGCAGGACTTAGATTTCAATGCTATTGCAGCGCTTGGCGAACATATTTCTCACAGACTGACAGACTCTGAAACAGGAAATGAATCGTTTTACTATTATATGCCCGTTATAAAAAGCGGCGAGATCAAAGCAATCCTTACCGGTGTAATCGATACTACTGTTCTCGCAGACGTATTCCAGATCTCTTTTTATAACGGTCACGCTGCCATATGTCTTGTAGACAGTGCTGATGGAAATTATGCTCTGGACACCCGGTATTCCACCCTTGGAAATGCCTACGACACGCCTGGCCCCGCCTTGCTGAAGGGCTATGAAAATATTGATCTGAAAAGCGAAGTGAAATCTCTGAAAACCGGTGTTATCGCTTTTGAATCAAGCATCAACGAAAAAGACAATTATATGCACTATTCTCCTGTTGGTGTGTTTGACTGGGAGCTGCTGGTTATCGCACAGGAGGATGTAGTTTTTTCCAGTCTTCTGTATCTGAAAAAGCTGATGATTCTCGCCGGAATTATTGAATTTCTGCTGCTAGGCCTCTATATTGCATGGAATTTTTACACAGTTGAACAGCTTGCCAAAAGTGAAAAAAGGACTCAGGAACAGCTGAAAAATTCCAACACTCTGATCCAGTGTGTAACAGAACTTTCTTCGGATAAGGATATTAATATTTCTATCCAGAATCTGCTGGGAATTATCACTCAGTATTTTGATTCAGACCGCACGTATATTTTTGAACTTAATCCTGAAAAAACCATGTTGAGAAATACATATGAATATGTAAAAGGCGGAGTAAGCGTCCAAATTGACAATCTTCAGGAAGTGCCAATCACTGTTTTACCCAAATGGATGGAAAGCTTTCTGAAATTCAAGCCTTATTATATTTCTAATCTGGAACAGGAAAGAGGTTTTGAATCCTACAACATGCTCAAAGAACAGGATGTAAACCGGCTGATTGCTGTACCTCTTGGCAAAAGGGGTGACGTGATTGGATTCGTAGGTGTTGATAATCCGCGGCAGTTTTACAACGATGCCACCCTGCTTTCCTCCATTCAGTTCTTTCTCACCAACAGTCTGGCAACCAAGAAGCAGCAGGAACAGCTCCAGTATATGAGCTACCGAGACATGCTGACATTCCTGTTCAATCGCAATAAATATATTGAAGTCCTTGACTCTCATCAGGGAAAAATCCTTGAAAATGTGGGCACTGCTTATATCGACCTGAATGGGCTAAAACAGATTAATGACAGCCATGGTCATGAAGCTGGAGATGCCTTTATACAAAATGCTGCCAAAATACTTTCTAGTATTTTTCCCGACAAAGTTTATCGGATTGGCGGCGATGAATTTGTGATCATTCAAAGCAGTATCGGGGAGCTGGAATTTCATAACAGAATAAACAGATTGCAGGAATATATGAAACAGGATCAGATCAGTATCTCCATTGGATTTCTCTGGAAAGCTTCCTGTGAAAATCTGGAAGATATGCTGAAAGAAGCTGATCACAGAATGTATGAAGCGAAAAAAACTTACTATCAGACTGCAGACAGGCGAACCCATAATCATTGAATTATCTGCAGTCTGCACGCTCCAGAGCGTGTTTGAAAAAGGCTTTCTGCAAGATGTGCGTCACATTTTGTGGGAGATTTTGCCCGGACGAGGGCGCCGTAGCGGGCTACGGCAACCGAATTCGGGTAAAATATACCGCAAAGTGGGGCGTGCAGCTTGCGGGAATGATTTTTCAAACACGCTCTAGTTCTATCTGGTATGCTTCATATTCGCTCACCGCAGCAGGAAGCAGTATTCCAGCCTCCATAAGTGCAGCTCCCGGATATACTTTTCCGGTAGTTTTTTCCCGATAAAAAGCATCCTCTTCCATTCCTTTTAAGGTAACGTATGCTGCCGGCGGATTGGCTTCTGCTGTAAGTCTTATCACACTTACCAGTGCCTTGGATCTGTCATCTGATACCACCATCCAGGCCGCAAAATTATCCTGGAAAGGATTGGAAAGACGGTAATAATCTCCTTCACGGATCAATTCCTGATACTCCCTGTATTGGGCAAGCTGGGCACGGATTTCTGCTTTTTCCTTTGCATTTAAAAGTGCGGGATTCAGTTCATAGCCAAAGGTTCCAGACATAGCTGCAACGCCTCTTGTATGCATACTGGTCACTCTTCCGGTCTGATGGTTTGGCACTGCTGACACATGTGAACCCATTGCTGCTACCGGATAAAAGAAGGAGGTTCCATATTGAATCCGTGTACGATTAATAGCATCTGTGTTGTCACTGCACCAGATCTGAGGCGTATAATACAGCATTCCGGCATCAAATCTTCCGCCGCCTCCGCTGCAGCCTTCAATAAGAATATCCGGATAACGGTTCGTAAGTTTTTCCAGGAAATCGTACACCCCAAGAACATAATCATAGGTCACGTTTGGTGCATAAATATCTGCCAGGCTGCGGTTCATATCCCATTTAATGTACTCCACATTTCCCTGATCCAGAACTGCGCAGATGCGTTTAAATATCTCATCACGTACTTCTTTTCTGGAAAAATCAAGGACCAGCTGGTTTCTGGAACGGACAGGCTTGCGGCCTGGAATTGTGATTGCCCAGTCCGGATGTTCCCTGTAAAGATCACTGTCCTCACTGACCATTTCAGGCTCAATCCAGATACCGAATTTCACGCCTTCTGCGTTTACTCTTTCGATTAATTTCGTCAGAGTTCCGCCTAATTTTTCCTCGTTCACATACCAGTCGCCGAGAGAAGAATTGTCGTCATTTCGCTTTCCGAACCATCCATCATCCATAACCACCATATCGATTCCAAGCGCTTTTGCCTCCTTTGCAAGCTCTACGATGGTGTCTCCGGTGAAATCAAAATATGCGGCTTCCCAGCTGTTGATCAGGACAGGACGATTTGCATGGACGTATTTTCCCTGGCAGATATGATTCATAATGCAGTGATGGTACTGCTGGGAAAGCCTGGAAAGACCTTTGTTTGTGTAGGATAAAATAACCTCTGGCGCGGTAAATTCAGCTCCGGCTTCCAGGGAATATGCAAACAGTTCATCAGTCAGACCCATCTGGATTCTGGTCTGATCATACTGGTCCTTTTCTGCTTCTACAAGGAAGTTTCCACTGTATACAAACAGCATTCCGTAGCAGCTTCCGCTGTCTTCATTTGTGTTTTTTCCTGCAAGGATTACCCCTGGATTATACTGGTGGCTGGAGGTTCCACGGCGGCTGCCAATTCGGGTGCTTTCATGGGAAACCGGCATTCTTTCCATGTTTCTTTCCATAGCATGTCTGCCATAAAATTTGATCAGATCATAGTCTCCGTGAAGGAAATCCAGGCATGCAGACTGGGCTTTTTTTACTGTTACAGGGGCTTTTCCAGCATTCTTAATTATCACACTTCTGGTGATAATATCTTCTTTTTCCAGTACTCCGTAGAGCAGATGAAGCTCTACTTTTGTAACAGGATCTTCCAGTATAATCTTCAAAGTTTCCGCTTCATTTTCTTCTGCACGGACGAATGGAAGACCTTTCAGAGTGTATTTTCCAGCCGCAATTTCATGTGTTATGTAAACCGGATTGCAGCACTGGGAACCATCTGCATTCTCTATATTTAACGCATAATTTCGGAAATCTCCTGTGCCAAGTGATGGATATTCCTGTGGCAATGCATCCAGAGAATAGGTTCTGTCGCTGCCTGCTGAATTCGGATTTCCAGAAAAGCCACGGTCTCCATAATTCAGAAGATAGTCCATTTCTCCTGCAGTTCTGGCACCATAATACAGGTGCAAAAGGTACCCTTGAGCATCCGCCTGCATCTGATAGGTAGTGTGGGCAGTGGTGAGGGTAAAGATCCGGGTTGTTTCGTTGAAGGTGATTGCCATGAGTGGGGCCTCCTTTTTTTATGATGTATTAAGTATAGCATACCAAAATCAACACTTAAATAGCTTAATTTTTCTTATTTTATGCCTTTATGATGGTTTTTTATGGTATAATGAAATATATTATCGCATTATGATATATTGTCAGCAAATGTAACAGGAGGATTCCGGATATGGATAACAACTTTCACATTTTTCCGAGCGAAACTTTCATTGATCTATGCCTTTACCAATATGGACATGAGAAGTGTACTCCCGGACATTTATTTGGTCCGGCAACGCGGAATCACTATCTTTTTCACTATGTTCTTTCCGGAACAGGCACCCTGATGGCCACGAATTCCAAGGGGCAGAATGTAAATTATTAGGTTCGGAGCGGACAGGGATTTATGATTTTTCCAGGACAGATCACCACTTATGTGGCAGATATTCAGGTGCCATGGGAATACGTCTGGGTGGAGTTTGACGGGCTGCGTACCACAGAAATCCTCAACGTTTGTGGCTTTTCCAAGGATGCGCCAGTCTATATGGCCCACTCCAGGGAGGCACGAAAAAAGATGGCGGATGAACTGATTTACATTTCTCAGAATTCAGAGCAATCTCCTTTTCATCTGATGGGACATTTCTATCTTTTTGCGGATCTGCTTGCGCAATCTGTTGCCAGACCGCAGCCTGCCGCCACCAGTAAAATGAGTGATTATTATATAAAAGAGGCAATAAATTATATCGAACAGAACTTCCAGAATGATATTTCTATTGAGGATGTGGCAGCTGTATGCGGTATTAACAGAAGCTATCTGGGACGAATTTTCCGCACCAGCACAGGACGCTCTCCACAGGAATTTCTCATTCATTACCGCATGACAAAAGCGGCGGAATTGCTGAAGCTGACCACATTATCTATAGGAGATATCGGCTCTGCCGTAGGCTACGAAAACGCCCTCCACTTCTCCCGGGCTTTTAAAAATGTGTATGGGGTTTCACCGCGGGCGTGGCGGGAGCAGCATAGATGAAATTTTGATTATACAAAAAGGACTTTCCGATTTCTCAGAAAGTCCTGTATCTGCTTGCGGTTATTGAATTTTAGAAGTTAAATCCTACGGATTTCAGTGTTCCGTCTGCGGACTGTGCGGTTACGTCCTGGGCAACTACGCCAGCTTCTGTCTCCTGGATGTGGAGGGCGCTCTGGGTTTCGTTTTCCTCTGATGCAACATTTTTGAATTCCATATTAATTACGACTGCTTCGTCTGGAACTTCGATCTCAACACCATCTGCGATGAAGGTTACGTCGTAGAAAGTGTACTCGTCGTCTTCTGTTGTTCCAAGGTCTCTGATGGAAGCCTGTTTTGCTTCTTCATATTTCTCACTGCCAGCTTCAAGCTTTACAGCGTTCATTTCAGCGTTTTCTGGAAGAGCTGTCTCATCAAACACTTTTGCAGTGATAATGACTTCTTCGTTCTCGAAACGGAAATCGGAATCTACGGTAGTTTCTACTGCATCTCCAACTTCACCGGTTCCATCGGTAAACTCAGCTGGATCAGCTTCTGCAGAGCTATCTGTGAATCCATCAACAAAAGCGGCTTCTTCAGCAGATTCCCCGGTCTGGAACTCATCCTGAGATTCTTCTGCCTGAACTTCCTCGGTCTGTGCAACCTCCGGCTGAACCTCTGTCTGAGTCTGCTCTGGCTGAACCTCCTCAGTCTGTGCAGCTTCCGGCTGAACTTCTTCCACATATACAGCTTCATCACCTGTAGTAAAAGCATCCATCTCTGCAAGTGCCTCCGCATCTGTAAATCCTTCTGCGGAAACTACTGTATATCCTGTCACCAGCATTGTCGCTGAAATCATAACTGCCATTGCTTTTTTTAATGTATTCTTTCTCATAATGGAAACCTCCTGAAATCTATAAAGTCATTCCCAAATGTAATATCCTTTAATTTGACTTCATTATACCAGTAGGGCTGTTTCGTCAACTCTTTCTTCGGGATGTTTTTCCACTTTTCAGGAAAGTTTTTTTACTTTTTTGCAAAACCAGAACCACAGGGCTGTTCTGTAGTTTTCCTTAATTGAGCAGGAAGCTAAAGTGAATCTGCAAAAAGGCGATCCGCTTTGTGTGCGGACCGCCTTCGTTTGTACTTGCTTTGTTATGGTTCCAATCTGATCAGAAACTTTGTTTTGCTTTACTGTCTTTTGTTTCTTCTGCGGCGTCTTTCAGTCTCGGCTGCAAGCATTGCAGCTGCAAGAAGAAGCATCAGATAAGTTCCGATCGGGGTATCATCTCCGGTCTTCGGTGATTTGCCACCGCCGTAGCCGCCGGAATGATTTTCGGAGCCACCGCTATTTCCACCATCGGAAGAAGGAGTAGGTGTTGGTGTTTCTGTTACTGTGCTTTCTTCCTGGTTGGTGATGACAACTTCTGCTGTCATATTCGTTTCATCAAATATAACAGAATCTGCACTTACAGTAACTTTATATCCAAAGCCTTCGGAGCCTGCAATTGGTTTTCCGTTGGAATCAGTTTCCGTTACATACAGGGTTACCTTTGCTCCTGACTGGGCAAGACCAACATTGATGATCTCACTTACTTCATAGCCACCGTCCATATCAAGCTTGATAATGTTCTGCTCAACCTGCTGGGAAAGCTGTGTATGAGCTGCATCATCAAAGATACCTGCATAGAATACCTCGTTGCTGTTTCTGGTGCCTCCATCTGCACCAAGAACCTTCTTGGTAATTGTCAGCTGACCCTGTTTGTAGAATCCATCTGGCGGGAAGCTGCTGAACACGTTTTCAAAGGAAACGGTTGTTGTTCCATCGGCTTCGGTTACTGTTGTGGAGTTACCATTGCCAAATACAGCTTCATAAACAGTTCCATCTGCAAGAGCGCCGATCGTCTGAGAAGTTCCATCCTGTGTACACTCTGCAATGTAGTATGTCTTGCCTGCCTTAATATTCTCTGAGAATACTACGGTGGAAGCATCTGCATTCTTGAATACAAGAGCTTTCACATCAGAAACTCTCTGTGTGCATTCTTTATCAGAATACAGGGCTACATAGAAGGTCTGATTTCTTGCTGCCAGACCTTCACCAATATAGGTAAGTTTCTTTGTTACTGCAATAGATGCTGAGGTTGCCAGTTTATCCTGTACAAGTAAAACACCATCCTTGGAAACAGCTGTTGTTTTTTCTGCATCTACTGTTCCGTCTTCTTTCAGAACAAAAGTAGTGTCGCTTGTAAGTAAATATCCGTCTGGAGCTACAGTCTCACGAAGAGTGTAAATCTTACCGGTTTTCAGTTTCTCGGTAACATGAGCTTCCTTGGTGGAATCCCACTCGTCTACTACGTTTCCATCTTGGTCAATGATCTGGATGTGAGCACCTTCCAGCTCTTCCCCGTCGGAAATATCTACTTTGCTTACTTTTACAGAAGTTCTGCTGTCTTCTACCAGAAGGGTTCCATCCGCTGAGATGGTTGTGCTGGTATTATCTTTGTCAAGAGTTCCATCCTCCTTCAGGCTAAAGACTGTGTCAGCTGTAATTGTATAGCCATCTGGCGCTACGGTCTCGCGAAGGGTATATTTCTCACCGGTCTTAAGACCTGTTACTTCATGAGATTCCCAGGTGGAATCCCACTCGTCTACTACATTTCCATCTTTGCCAAGGATCTGGATATGAGCACCTGCCAATTCTTTCTGGTCGGTAATATCCACTTTGCTGATCTTAACAGATGTGATTGTATTGGTAATGATAAATCCTTCTGTGGCATTTCCTGTTACTGTGGAAATATAGCCAGCTGTTTTGCCAATTTCTTCTACTGTGTAGACAATATCCTTTCCAGCCCTCTTCTCATCAAGTTCGGACCAGGTGTAAGTCCACTTGTTCTCTGCGTTCAGGATAATTTCCTCGCCACTGTTTTCGCCATCGGCTTTCAGCTGAACCTTGATTTCCTTCGGTCTGTGACCGCCGCGGTCATCGTTGTCAGCCCATGCCTTGGTAACTGTGACGCTGGTCTTTCCAGGCGCATAGCTGTTGGTGATATCGTAGCCGGTAATCTCTGTTGTGTAATCTGCAACTGCATCCTCGGTTACCGTGTATACAATTTCTTTTCCAGCCTCATATTTCGGCAGGTTTTCGAAGCTGTAGGTCCAGTTTCCATTTTCGTCTGCGGTTACGGTCTGGCTGTCTTTCTCCTCGCCGTTTGCAAGAAGTCTTACAGTGATGCTCTCCGGACGTTTTCCATCCTGATTGTCCGCATCGTTCCAGGTCTTGGAGCCCTTCACCTCAGTTGTCTCGGTTGTGTAAGTGTTGGTGATGTTAAATCCGTCTACACTTGTTTCATAACCTTCCACTGCTTCCTCGGTTACGGTGTAGGTAATTTCCTTGCCATTTGCATATTTCGGCAGGTCTTTAAAGGTGTAGGTCCAGTTTCCTGCTTCGTCTGCTTTTACAGTCTGGCTTGCTGCGATCTCTCCGTTTGCAAGAAGGTTGACGACAATGCTCTCTGGACGCTTGCCATCCTGATTGTCTGCGTCGTCCCAGGTCTTGGTTCCGGTGATGGAAGTTGTTTCTGGAGCGTAGGTGTTAGTCAGAGTGGTTACAGTTCCGTTCTTGCTGTTGTCGGTGAGTTCGTAACCTTCTGGGAGAGTTTCCTCTGTCCAGGTGTACTCGATTGCTTTTCCGTCTGCTTTTTCCGGAAGGTCAGATATAGTCTGTTTCCAACTGTTCTCGACGCTCAGGGTAACAGTCTTTCCGGTTTCTTTACCGTCTGCAAGAAGACTTACGGTAATGCTCTCCGGACGTTTTCCATCCTGATTTTCAGCGTCGTTCCAGATCTTGGTTACTGTTGCACTGGTCTTTCCTGGAGTGTAGCTGTTGGTGATGTTGCTGCCATCGTAGGTTGTAGTGTAATCAGTTACTTCCTCCTCAGCTACGGTGTAGGTGATTTCCTGGCCGTTTGCATATTTCGGCAGATCTTTGAAGGTGTAAGTCCAGTTTCCTGCTTCGTCTGCAGTTACGGCCTGGCGAGTTTTCTCTGTGCCGTTTGCAAGAAGGATTACAGTGATGCTTTCCGGACGCTTGCCATCCTGGTTGTTTGCATCGTTCCAGGTCTTGGTTACGGTAATCTCGGTGGTCTCTGGCTGATGAGTGTTGATGAAATTATAGCCATCACTCTCGGTTGTGTAGCCATCGACTGCATCCTCGGTTACAGTGTAGGTGATTTCCTGGCCGTTGGCATACTTCGGAAGGTCTGTGAAGCTGTAGGTCCAGTTTCCGTCTGCATTAGCGCTTACTTTCTGGCTCTTAAGCTTAGTTCCGTCTGCAAATAGGTTTACGGTAATGCTCTCTGGACGTTTTCCATCCTGATTATCTGCATCTTTCCAGGTCTTGGTTCCGGTGATGGAAGTAAGCTCTGGAGTATGAGTGTTGGTCAGAGTGGTTACCGTTTCGTTCTTGGAAGTTCCTGTCAAGCTGTAGCCTTCTGGAACATTAACCTCGGTCCAGGTGTAGGTGATATACTCTCCATCTGCTTTTTCCGGAAGACCAGTTATCGTCTGTGTCCAGTTGTTCGCAGCAGTAAGAGTAACAGTTTTGTTAGTTGGCGTTCCATTTGCAAGGAGAGCTACGGTAATGCTCTCTGGACGAATGCCATCCTGGTTGTCAGCATCATCCCAGATCTTGGTTACAGACGCGCTGGTCTCACCTGGGGTGTAGCTGTTGGTGATGTTGTAATTATCATCAATAGTTGTTGTATAACCAGGTACGGTAAGCTCGCTTACCGTGTAGGTAATTTCCTGACCATTTGCATATTTCGGCAGATCGGTGAAGCTGTAGGTCCAGTTATCGTCAGCTGTTACGGTCTTGGTGTCTGTAATTATGCCATTTGCAAGAAGGTTGACGGTGATGCTCTTTGGACGTTTGCCATCCTGGTTGTTGGAATCGTTCCAGGTTTTGGTTCCGGTGATGTCGAGGGTTTCTGGTTTATGAGTGTTGGTGATGTTGTAGCCTTCTACCTTAGTCTCATAATCTGCAACTGCTTCCTCTCCTACTGTGTACTTGATTTCAGTTCCTGCTTCGTACTTCGGCAGGTCTGTGAAGCTATACGTCCAGTTGGTTGCTGCTGTTACATCAAGGCTCTTCACTACATTTCCATTTGCAAAAAGGCTGATCTTGATGCTGGTTGGACGTTTGCCATCTTGATTATTCGCGTCGTTCCAGGTCTTTGTTCCAGTGATGGAAACTTTTTCCGGAGCGTAGGTGTTAGTCAGGGTGGTTACAGTTCCGTTCTTTCTGGTGTCGGTCAGTTTGTAGCCTTCTGGCATGCTTCCCTCTGTCCAGGTGTACTCGATATCTTTTCCACCAGCCTTCTTTTCCAGATTCCCTACAGTTGCGCTCCAGTCATTCGCTTCTTTCAAAGTTACAGTATCCACTACTGCATTTCCATTCATCAGGTTTACGGTCAGTTCAACCGGGCGGGTTCCGTCCTGGTTGTTGCTATCATTCCATACCTTCTTGACCGTTGCTTCTGTCTTCTCAGTTTCATGGGTATTTGTGATCGTATACTCCGTCTTGTTTTCATTGGCTGTTACCGTCTTAGTATAGCCTCCCGGCACGCTTACTTCGTCTACACTGTACTCAATCTCGGTTCCGCTTGCCTTCTTCGCAAGACCATTCCAGGTATGGGTCCAGTTGTTTGCCTCATTCAGCTCTACCGGCTCTCCGCTCTCTTTACCGTCTGCTTTCAGCTGTACGGTGATGGAGTCTGGACGGATTCCGTCCTGGTTGTCACTGTCCGTCCATACTTTTCTTACGCTTACACTGGTCTCTTCCGGCGCATATTTATTAGTCAGCGTGGTTACGGTTCCGCTTGTCACACTTCCTTCAAGGCTGTAGCCTTCCGGCATGCTTCCCTCGCTCCAGCTGTAGCTGATGACCGTTCCGTTTTCCTTCTTTGGCAGGTTGGATACAGTTGCTTCCCAGCCGTTCTCTTCACTCAGGGTTACCGTAGACACTACTGTATTTCCATTCATCAGGTTCACGGTCAGTTCTGCCGGGCGTTTTCCGTCCT
>UMDT01058072.1_pt1 | contig 16787 bp, 12 predicted proteins | sample 1964561 | NCBI WGS metagenome assembly UMDT01 (sample SAMEA4836001, study PRJEB28245) | human gut metagenome | biome: gut microbiome; material: fecal sample | place: Denmark | collected 2008
ATTTTACCGAGATATAGCCTATTTTTTATATTATGTGAATATAGAGATAATATATCGAGGGGGAATAATTTTTGAAGGGGACTTTTTATTGTACAGCTTTTAATAAATTTGACCTATGAAATTTATTCTATTTACTGCTATTTCGTGTAACTTTGCACTCCAAAATAAGACGCAATGCAAGGATTATATTCAATAGGATTACTTATTGTTTCTAATGTGTTTATGACACTGGCTTGGTATGGGCATTTGAAATTGCAAGAAATGAAGGTTATCAATAATTGGCCGCTTTATGGTGTGATATTGCTTAGTTGGGGTATAGCATTGTTCGAATATTGTTGCCAAGTGCCAGCTAATCGATTGGGATTCAGAGAGAATGGAGGGCCGTTTAGTCTTATGCAATTAAAGGTAATACAAGAAGTAATAACGTTAATCATATTCACTTTATTTTCGGTCGTAGTTTTTAAAGGAGAGTCGTTGCATTGGAACCATATTGCGGCGTTCGGCTGCCTTGTTCTTGCCGTTTATTTCGTATTTATGAAATAAGCGATAATCGTATCTATTTAATGACTAGGTGTAATATAGGGTAGAGCTTTTCCGAAAGGTCGGTTTTGCCCTGACCGATTATCTTGGAACACATAGGTGCGGTAGAATCGAATGACTTTTATGTTGTGTTCGTATCTATCCGATGGATATTCTTATTCTACAACTTGTTGTCCTAATTCTCGGCCTTATGACGGGGAATATTTCGATTCCGTCATTACTTAGTCTCATAAATGCGGTTATTTCATTCTTCTCGTTTAACAATGTACAATTCTACTTGTGAAGAAGATGTAAATAAAGACACTGGCGAGGTATAGTGTTATCAGAGTTAAACACATTGAGCCCGTCTACTGTATTTTAAAGGGCAAAATAACTAAATCGATTCAATATGCTTATTCCAAGCCAGCACAAACGGATCCAATTTAGGAACCTCTTTGGTAGCAATCCTGGCATTCTCACGTCCTACATCAAAGTTATGCTGGTATTTAAAAGTCGTTTCAGGCTTGGGTGTATCCTTTGAAGAACTTAAGTCTAAGTCTTATTTCTGAGTTTTAGTTATTGTAACATTAAGATCTTCACTTAGCTGAGTTTTATCTTGAGCAGAGCACTTGATAATGGAATCACGGCCCAAGAAATTATAGAATTTTAAGCCATTAAGTATCTTTTGTGACTAAAATCTATAATTTTAGAATACAATATCTTTTTACAAACTTATACAAAGACTCATCTTATTTTCAAACACTTCTTATCGCAACCTTGATAACTCCGTCCTCTCTATTTTCAAAGATACGGTAAGCTTTCTCAATTTCATTCAATGAAAAACGGTGAGTAATGAGCGGCGCGGTATCTATACGGCCCGATTCTATCAAGCGAAGTATCTCTGCACAATTACAACCGTCCACCCCTCCGGTTTTAAAGATAAGATTTTTTCCATACATATCGGGTAAGGGCAAAATTTGAGGTTTATCGTAAAGTGCCACGATCGTTACAATAGCATTGGGACGAGCACATTTCCAAGCCAAACGGAAAGTATTCTCGCTTCCCGCCACTTCCAAAACCACATCAGCACCGCCATGATCGCTATTTTTACGAACAAACTCCTCGCAATGTTCAGGAGTAGTTACCAATATGTCGGGATAATGTTCTTGCAAAAACTGTATTCTTTCCGGGGACTGCTCACAAACAATAATACGCCGGGGATTCTTTAACAAAGCGCACAATAAGGTACAAATGCCGGTAGGACCGGCTCCAATAATCAGAATCGTATCCTCCGATGTAATTTCCGAAATACGTACGGACCAAAAACCGGTTGCCAAAATATCGCCTACAAACAAAGCTTGTTCGTCGCTTACCGTATCTGGAATACGATTCAAACCTTGATCGGCATAGGGCACTCGAACATATTCGGCTTGACCGCCATCGATACGACACCCCAAAGCCCAACCGCCATTGGGATCCATACAATTATTGACACACCCACGACGACAGAAGAAACATTCGCCACAAAAAGTTTCGACATTTACAGTAACCCTATCTCCCGGCTTAATACCTATAACATCTTCTCCCACATCTTCTACGACACCCACCATCTCGTGCCCGACCGTTACTCCCGGTACGGCACGCGGCACGCTACCATGTTTGATATGGAGATCGCTGGTACAAATACTTCCAAGAGTCACCCTCACAATCGCATCGCGCGAATCTTTCAACCCGGGTTTCGGCTTTTCTTGCAATTCAAACTTACCGGGTTTAACGTATGTATATGCCAACATAATATTATCCTTATCATTTTTCAAAACTTCTCTTACAAAGATAGGCGAAACGGATTTCAGAAGCAAGTATTCTTTGTTAAACAGTGTCACTACGAATCAAATAGCAATCTACCGGTGTACTCTATGGCAACTATCAGCTATGTAAAAAGAGTATGATATCAATTAAAAAATATTTACTTCATACAAATACAAACAGCTTTCACAACTTTCTTGTTATTTTTGTATGACTAAAAGAGTGTTAATATGAAAAACCGAACAAAAAAATTGTTTAAGATTACGGGTATTACACTGGGAGCGTTGATAGTCTTTCTCTCGGCAGTAATCGCTTTCTCCATAAATTTTATATTTACGCCTGAAAAATTGACCCCCATCGTATTAAACGTAGCCAATCAAAACATAAATGCCAAGCTCGATATGAATAGCGTAGAGCTGACCTTTTTTTCAACTTTTCCCCGTTTTGGAATAAAATTGGAAAATGGCACATTGGTATCAAAGGCTATCCGTGATTCTTTATGGCAACGTACCGACACATTAGCCTCTTTTCGAAAAGCCATTGCCGTAATCAATCTCGTCGATTATTTGCAACAAAAAAAGATCAGTATCAACCGATTATCATTGGATAGTACAAACATATACGCCTTTAAAGGAAAAGATGGAATCGCCAACTGGAATATATTGATCGCCGACACGACAAATACACCCGATACAACAACCGCTACTTCGCCAGTTATTAACGAAATAGACATCAAGCACGTTTCGCTACATCATACCACGGTCACTTTCGACGATCGGGAAACGAATGTCTTCGCCAATCTATGGGATGCAAATCTTAAATTAAAAGCAAATTTAAAGAAAGAACAGTCTACGTTAACGTTGGATTTCAACAACAAAAACATTCTGTTCTGGCAAAATGGTGAATTACTGGCTCATCGTATCGCCACCCACCTACAAACCGCCATCGAGCTAAATCGTTCGAAACGGGCTCTTTCCTTGCACGATGCTATGATGGAGATTAACGGCATAAAATTAGACATACACGGTTCTATCTGTAAAGACACGACCGCACAAGCGTTAGATATCGATCTGCAATACGGGCTACATGCTCCTTCGTTGGAAACAGTCCTTCACATGATTCCCGAAAGTATTCTCAAAAAAGAAAAAGTTTCGGCCAAAGGCGACGTTACAGTTAATGGCAATCTAAAAGGTCTATATGGAAAAGGGAAAATGCCATTAGCTACATTAAAAATAGAAATAAACGATGCATCCGCCCAATATGCCCAATTGCCCTATGGAATAGATGAACTTAAAGCCAACTTTTTCGGACAGATAGACTTAATGCGACAATCGCCATCTTATCTCGATCTTAAAATATTTCACTTCAAAGGAGCTCACACCGATATCTTGGCCGACGCCAAAGTAAATGATCTATTAGGCGATCCCGACATCTCGTTTCATACCCAATCTACGATAGACCTAACTGCATTGGCACAAACATTTCCTTTACAAGATGGTGTGAGTATCGAAGGGAAATTAGATGCCGACATGAACGTGCGTTGTCGTTTGTCATCTATCAAAAAGAAAGACATAGGACGAATTCGGGCCAAAGGAAAAATAAATATGAGCAAATTGGCTTTACGAGACAAAAATAAGAAATTCGAATTCACGAGCGATGCTTCACTGTCTTTCGTGGGAAACGATGTATTAGGAGCCCATATCGAAATAGGAAATATGGCTTTTCACTCAACGCGATTAAACTCATCGATAAACAATCTATCGGCTTTAATAAAAACGACCAACCCACAAGATACTACACGAATCGCTCTTGTAGAGTGTAAACTAAATGCAAACAAACTAAAAGCATCCCTACCGGATACATCAAATTTATTTTGCGGAAAAACTGCCGCAACCATAAAATTACAACCGACAGAAAACAATCCTACCCGACCCGAAATAGGATTCGCATTAGAAGCCGACACCTTGTTCTGCCGTCTCGGAGATACTAAATTGGGCATGGACAAAGCCGGGATTACAATAACGGCACAACAATTAAAAGACTCTTTGTGGATTCCAAAAGGCATAGTAGGTTTTAATCGGCTTTTTGTACGTACCCCACAATCGGCTTTACCTATTCGAATGCAAAAGACTGCAATTTCAGTCGGTAATCGAGCTATTACTTTACATAACGCGACCATGAAAATAGGAAGATCCGATTTAACGGCGACCGGTGCGATTCACGATTTATATGGCGCTATGCGTCACAATAAAAAACTACGGGCCACATTAACACTTTCCTCTAAGAATCTAAATTGTAACCAGTTAATTCGGTCTATCTCTTTTCCAAAAGACACTGCTCAAATCGAAACTGAATCCGACACTACGTCGACAGCCCTAAAACTATTCGTTATTCCTCGAAATATCGATTTTGAATTACAAACCAATTTGAATCGGGTTCGTTACGGGAAAATGGTTTTCAAAAACGTACACGGTGCAATAGATATACGCAATCAAGCCATTCACCTCAAAGAGCTCAGTATGGAAGGAATGGATGCGACTATGCGCACGACGCTGATCTATCAAGCCCGACAACCAGAGCAAGGATATGCCGGATTCGATTTCAAACTTCATAATATCAATATAGGGAAACTTGTCGATTTTATTCCTTCGTTAGATACTATTGTCCCCATGCTACGGTCATTTCAAGGAACTGTCGATTTCAATGTATCGGCCGAGTCGGGCTTAGACTCATGCCTCAATATAAAAATACCCTCATTACGATCAGCTATCCATGTTGAAGGCGATAGCCTCGTCCTTCTCGACGGTGAAACTTTTGCCGAAATATCGAAAAAATTTTTCTTCAAGAACAAAGAGAGAAATTTGATCGACAGTATCTCTGTCAACATCAGTGTCGAAGACGGTAATGTAACTGTCTACCCGTTTGTAATAGAAATGGATCGCTACCGGGCTGCCGTAGGAGGGAACCAAGACTTGGATATGAATTTCAATTATCACATATCCATACTCAAATCGCCCATACCCTTCAAACTGGGACTGAATATTTCGGGAAATTTAGATAAAATGAAGTTCGGTATGGGCAAAGCCAAATACAAAAACGCTGTCACACCGGTAGAAATACACAAAGTCGACAGTACTATTGTAAATATGGGAGAACAAATTGTTCGGGATTTCAAGAAAGTCATGCGACGACAATTGCCACAAACACAAACCACCAACTAATAAGTATCATGTTCGATAAACCCATATGTCATATAAAATCGCCCTATCTTCTTCCCGAGATTACACAGAAATACTTAATGTATGGAAAAACTCTGCAAGAAGTTCCCTTTACTTTTTAAGTGAAAAAGATGTACTTTATGTTCCCTCCTACTTTCGATGCATTTAATTGGCATATATGAATGCGGGAATAAGGTAAAGGCAATTTTGTTGTCTGACAGAATACATATTGTTTGGCAGGTATGTGCCAATTCATATTGAGAAAAAATAGGGTGCTCATTGACTAATTCACTCAAGACTGCATACAACTTATGTAGATGTGCACTGCAAATTTTAAACGGATTATTTTATCATCTTATGCTTTATTGCGATATTTGCGTTACGATAAATCTGTAACGGAATGATTGAAATAGTATGAAGCCTAATAATCCTTTTCTTATTTCGGGATATTACAGCCCAGAACTCTTTTGCGACAGGGAGCAGGAGACCAGAGCTATTCTCGAAGCTCTCCACAATGGACGCAACGTGACATTGATAGCACCCCGTCGTATGGGAAAGACCGGGCTGATCCGTCATGCCTTTTACCGTTTGAAAGAGCAGCAGCCAGATATCGATACTTTCTATTTGGATATCTATTCAACCCAATCATTAGGCGATTTTGTACGATTGTTTGCTAGTACAGTGTTGGGACAGCTGGACTCCGCCTCACAAAAGGCTTTGAGTCGTATAAGTAAGTTTGTCCGCAGTTGCCGCCCCGTGTTTACTTTTGACGAATTGACAGGTGTTCCTAAGGTGACGATAGATGTGGCTCCGGCTGAGGAAGAAAACACTTTAAAAGAGATATTCGAGTATCTGGGTTCGTCAGAGAAACGATGCTATGTTGCCATAGACGAGTTCCAGCAGATTGTTGAATATCCGGAGAAAGGTGTTGAAGCATTGTTGCGCTCCTATATCCAGTTCCTGCCCAATGTAAACTTTATCTTTGCCGGCAGCAAACAACATCAGATACAGGAGATGTTCACTTCGTCGAGAAGGCCGTTCTATCAAAGTACGCAACCGCTTACAATCGGTCCGATACAACGGGACGAATATGCAAGTTTTGCAACAGGGCATTTTGCCGAGCACAATGTGAAATTGCATCAAGAAGTTTTCAATTCAATATATGAAAAGTACGAGGGTCATACCTGGTATGTGCAGTGTCTCCTTAACCGCCTGTACGGGTACGATCGGAATGTGGATATGGAACTGGTTTCATACGCCACAGAGCAGATTTTATCCGAGTATAGTTACATGTATGCAGACTTGCTGAAAACATATTCTTTCGGTCAGGTGCGCCTGTTGAAAGCTATTGCCCGCGAGGGGTGTGTCAAAGAGGTTTTGGCTGGAGATTTTATCAGTGCCCACAAACTCCGGGCGGCGAGCAGTGTCAGTGCTTCATTAAAGAAACTGCTCGACAACGAATTGATCTACCAGACACCTTGCGGGTATATCATTTACGATCGTTTTATGAGCGAGTGGTTGCGGAAACAACCATTCTAAAATAGCGGAAATATTCAATAGAACTTAGAAAAATCATTATGGCGGTAAAAAAGTCAGAACTATATAGTACATTGTGGAAATGCTGTGACGAACTTCGCGGCGGTATGGATGCAAGTCAATACAAGGATTATGTGTTGGTCATTCTTTTCGTTAAATATATCAGCGATAAAAAGCGTAATGACGAAGGCTTCGATATAGATATACCTAAAGGTTGTTACTTTGAGGATTTTGTCGCTCTCAAAGGTAACCCGAATATTGGGGAGGAGATGAATAAAAAGATGGCTGCTCTTGCCGAGGCCAATCAACTTGGTGGCGTTTTTGTAGCCGATTTTGAAGATGACACCAAGCTGGGCAAAGGAAAGGATAAAGTTGAAACTCTAAGTAAACTTATTGCCGTTTTCCAGAATGAGAACCTCGATTTTAGCAAAAATAGAGCGGCAGATGACGATCTTATAGGTGATGCTTATGAGTATCTGATGAAGAATTTTGCCACAGAGAGCGGTAAGAGTAAAGGCCAGTTTTATACTCCGGCCGAGGTCAGTCGTGTGATGGCCGAGGTTATCGGGTTAGGAAATGCCAAAAATGGGAGAAAGACGACTATCTATGACCCTACTTGCGGCTCGGGTTCCCTGCTTCTTCGTGCTATGTGTGAAACTCCCGGTGGGGCAACTCTCTATGGTCAGGAAAAAGACAATGCTACTGTCGGTTTGGCAAAAATGAATATGATTCTCCATAATGAAATCTATGCCGATATCAGACAAGGCGATACGATTAATGATCCTCAATTTAAGGAAGGCGACCAGTTAAAGACCTTCGACTATATTGTCGCAAATCCGCCTTTTTCAACAAAGTCGTGGTTGAAGAGTGCAAAGTTCGAAGATGAATACCATCGTTGGGGCGAAGGCATTAAAATAGGTGTTCCGCCGGAAAAGAATGGCGATTATGCTTTCCTTCTCCATATCGTACGCTCTCTGAAACAGACCGGCTGTGCCGCCTGCATTTTGCCTCATGGCGTCCTTTTTAGAGGCAATGCCGAGGCTCAGATTCGTAAATATCTCGTTGCCGAAAAACGGTATATCAAGGGAATCATAGGACTCCCTGCCAACCTTTTTTATGGTACAGGTATTCCAGCTTGTATCATCATTATAGAAAAGTCGGAAGCAGTAGGGCGTAAGGGAGTGTTTATGATCGAGGCCAAAGGTGGATATATCAAAGATGGAGCTAAGAATCGTCTGCGAGAGCAGGATATTCGGCGCATTGTCGATGTGTGGCAAGCACAACGCGATGTGCCTCATTATGCACGCTTTGTGCCTATGGAGGAGATTGTACGCAACGATTACAATCTCAACATTCCTCGCTATGTATCTGCTCCCGATACGGAGATTCTGCAAGATATCGATGCACACCTTCATGGAGGCTTGCCCAAACACGATATAGACCAACTCGATACCTATTGGGAGGTATGTCCGTCGCTTTGTGATGACCTCTTTTGCGACCATCTTACGCGCAAAGGTTACTATTCTTTGAAGTGTAACCCGGAGGCAGTGCGTGATGCTGTTACCGGGAATGTAGATTTCCGTAATCAGAAAGAGGTGTTCCAGAAGAGTTTTGCCGAGTGGTGCGATTCTCACCGGGCTCAACTTTACGCTCTCGTCCCGGGTTTTGCTCCCAAGAAACTTATCGAGCAGCTGGGTAACTCGTTGTTGGCTGTCTTCGAGGTAGATAAGTCGCTTGTCGATGCGTATGATGTCTATGACAGTTTGATGAACTACTGGGGTGAAACGATGCAAGATGATTGCTATATGATTTCGTCCGGAGGCTGGACGGTGCAACTGTACACGCCACAACCAGCTTCCAAGAAGAAAGAGAAAAAGGCTGCTACGCCCGAAGATGTCGTTTGCGACCTGCTACCTGTACCAATCGTTATCGACGAGTATTTTGCAGAGAAGCGCGATGTTATTGCTGCGGCCGAGGAGTTGCTGGCACAAAATGAGACACAGCTTGCGGAATTGGTCGAGGAGCAGGCGGAGAATTACCTCGATGAGGACAACTTCCCCGATGGTAAGATGACCGATGCCAATATCAAGAAACGAATGAAGGCGCTCGATAAAAGAACCGATACCGACGAAATTGCCGTACTGCAAAAGTATCTCGACCTCAAAGGCGATATATCACTCAATAAGAAACTGATCAAGGAGCTCAAGTACGATCTGCTTACCGCTCTTGTAGTCAAGTATGCCGATTTGTCCGAGGCGGATATCAAGCGCTTGGTTATTGAGCGGAAGTGGTTCGCATCGCTTACTTTGCGCCTTGACGGTGAGATGCAGCATATCAGTCAGCAGCTCACTTCCAAGGTCTCGGCTCTTGCGGAGCGTTACGCCCAGACGCTCCCCGAGATTGATGCCGAGATAGCCGATTTAGAAGCAAAGGTTGCTGCACATTTGAAACAGATGGGATATTAAACTGGTTATTATGAAGAAAAATCTCAAGATCATATTTCTATTATTAGCCGTTGTCGGTATATTGGTAATTGCTCTATTGTTGATTTTCTGTAATGTCTCGCTTGCAGATGTGTCTCTTGATACTTTCATTGGAGTAATGGTTACTATGATTGGTATTTTAGTAACTTTTTGCAGTTGGGTGGCAAATCATCAATGCATTGGAGATAAAAAACAAACTTGCAGAGATGGAGAAACTCAAGGTGGAAATAAATAGCCAGCGAGAGAAGATAGAGAAAATATCGGCACGTAGTCGTTATGACATTGCGCTCAATCGTAGCTATATGTTGTATAAAAGTGAGGAATGCGTAAAAGCATTTGTTAGTGCATTGGAAGCAATACAATATTGTTTGCAGATTGATGAATATGAAGGGCTGGATACTATACTTAATAATCTAAAAGAGTTTGCGGCAGCCTCGTATAATCAGCCTTGTTATTCAAGTGATAAAGACACAATGATTGCTACAGATTCTGAAATCAGAAAATCTCCGAAATTTGTCCTGATTAAGGATAGATATGAAGATGCCATAAGAGTATATAATATGTTTCCCAAGTGTATTATAAATGATAAAAAACATGAGTAGTTCTGAGAATAAAATAGACATCAAGTCGGAACTTGTTTCATATATAAACAACGGCTGGGCAGAGCAATATAAGGTTGCGATGTGAACAATCCCAATTATATACCGATAAAAGTCCATTGAAGAAAATATGAATATACCACAAGGATATAAGCGAACCGAGTTGGGAATAATACCCGAAGATTGGGAGGTGAAACGAATATCTGATTTCACCTCGATTATTACGGGAGGTACTCCTAGTACTCAACGTCCAGAGTATTGGGGCGGAAGTATTATGTGGATGAGTTCTGGAGAACTAAATAAGAAATTTGTTTTTGATGTTGAAGGTCGAATAACAACCGAAGGATTATTAAATTCAAGCACACACATAATACCTCCATTTTGTGTATTAATTGGTTTGGCTGGACAAGGAAAAACAAGAGGAACAGCTGCATATAATTATATTTCTCTGTGTACTAATCAATCAATTGCTGCGATATTGCCTAATGATAAATACAATTCTCTATACTTATATTATGTTGTAGACAGTAAATATGAGTATTTACGATTGCTTTCATCAGGAGATGGTGGACGAGGAGGGTTAAATAAGAATCTTCTTAATTCTCTTGAAATTAGTTTCCCGAAAACTATTGCAGAACAGCAGGCTATTGCGGAGGCGCTGGGTGATATAGATGGATTGATTGCGGCATTGGATAAAAAAATCGCCAAGAAACGCCTGATTAAGCAAGGGGCGATGCAACAACTCCTAACCGGCAAAAAACGCCTCCCCGGCTTTTCCGACCCATGGGTGGAAAAGAAATTAGGGGAGATTGGATATACATACTCTGGATTAACAGGAAAAAGCAAAGATGATTTTGGGCAAGGGAATGCAAAATATATTACATTCTTAAATGTATTGGCAAATCCGATACTAAAGGAAAATTTATTTGGGTCTATTACGATTCGGGAGAATGAACAGCAGAATAAAGTTCAATTTGGGGATCTATTTTTTAATACTTCGTCAGAGACCCCTGAAGATGTAGGCACTTGTGCAGTATTGCTTTCTTATCATGAAGAGCTATATTTAAATAGTTTCTGTTTTGGGTACAGATTGACCGATGATAATGTTCTTGGATTATATTTAGCTTACTATTTCCGGAGTAGATTAGGCCGCCAGTTAATGACTTCTTTGGCACAAGGAGCAACTCGATATAATCTATCAAAAGAGCTATTTAACGCTTCCCGGATTATATTACCAGAAACAAAAGATGAGCAAATAGCGATTGCTACAATTCTGAACGATATGGATAAAGAGATAGACGACCTTGAAGCCCAGCGAGATAAGTACCGCCTCTTAAAATCGGGCATGATGCAAAAGATATTAACGGGACAAATAAGATTAAAGATAAAATAGACTTATGGACACAAACATCGGGGCAAAGGAGCGTGTAACGCAAAACAGGTTGATAGGGCTTTTTAAGAATGTATTAAAGTACACCTATCTCGGAAACTGGGAGACTCGTGAGGGTAACGCCAATATCGAAGAAATGTTGCTCACGGCATACCTCTTGCGGCGTGGCTATACCGACAAAGAGATACGGAGTGCCATCGCTAAACTCAAACAAGCGGCAAACTCTCTTGGTGGGGGATTATATAACGCCAACAAGGAGGTGTATACTTTGTTGCGCTATGGCGTGAATGTACAGGCCGAGGTGACCGAAAAGAAAAAGATGGTGCACCTTATCGACTGGGCGAACCCGATGGAGAATGATTTCCAGATAGCCGAGGAAGTAACCATTCAAGGCGAAAGCGACCGCCGTCCCGATCTGGTCGTTTATGTCAATGGTATTGCTCTTGCCGTAATCGAGCTCAAGCGTAGTACGGTCTCTGCTCACGAGGGTATTCGCCAGAATATCCGTAACCAGCAGGACGGTTATATTCCTCGATTCTTCACGACCATACAGTTGCTTTTTGCGGGCAACGATACCGAGGGATTGCACTATGGTGTAATCAAGACGCCCGAGAAATTCTGGTTGCGCTGGAAAGAACCGTGTGGCGAGCCGTGTAAACCCTCGCGCTTCACGGCCGAGGAATACCCCAATGAGTTGGATCGTAGTGTATTGCAATTTTTTGATCCAGTCAGGCTATTGGAATATATCCATGATTTTATCATTTTTGATGGAGGCATCAAAAAAGCCGCTCGTCCCAATCAATATTTTGCTGTCAAAGCCGCTCAACCCAGAATCTGCAAGAAGCAAAACGGTATTATATGGCATTCGCAGGGTTCGGGTAAATCGCTTACGATGATTTGGCTGGCCCGATGGATACGTGAAAACGTAAGTGATGCTCGTGTGGTGATTATTACAGACCGCGATGAGCTGGACAAGCAAATAGAATCGGGCTTCAAGGATGCAGGGGAGCAGATTCAGCGAGCCAAGAGTGGTGGTAAGCTGATTAAGATGCTCAATGCTGCCGAACCTTGGTTGATTTGCACGTTGATTCACAAATTTGGCAATAAGAATGACGGCGATGCCATATCGGTAGGAAATAAGAAGGCAAGTAAGTCGCTCGACTTGTATCTTGAAGAGTTGGCAAAATCGCTCCCCGCTGATTTTCGAGCGAAGGGTAATATTTATGTCTTTATTGATGAATGTCATCGCACACAAGGAGGCATGCTCCACGAAGCCATGAAGCATATAATGGGCGACGATGTGATGCTGATAGGTTTCACGGGTACGCCTTTGCTCCATACGGATAAGAAAAAATCGATAGAGACCTTTGGTTCTTATATACATAGCTATAAGTTTAATGAGGCCGTAGAAGATGGGGTTATTCTTGACTTGCGTTATGAGGCCCGAAATGTAGAACAATACTTGGGCAAACGAGAGAAAATCGATGAGTGGTTTGACGCGAAGACTAGGGGCTTGAGTTCGGTCGCCCGGGCAGCTCTGAAAGAGCGTTGGGCAAAAATGGAGAAGCTGTTTAGCAGTAAGGAGCGTATCGATCGTATCGTCGCGGATATTTGCCAAGATATGAGTACCAAACGGGCTTTGGCAGGCGGCTATGGAAATGCCATGCTTGTGGCCGACAGTATTTATCAGGCGTGTCGTTACTGGGAGGTTTTTCAATCGACAGAGTTGAAAGGGCATTGCGCTGTGGTTACAAGTTACGATGCAAGTACTGCATCGGTAAAAGACGAGTATCAAGGTGATGGAGAGACTGAGGATCTCACAAAATATGAGATATACCAAAGAATGATCGGCGACAAAACTCCTGAACAGTTTGAAACTTGGGCGAAAAAGGAGTTTACGGACCATCCCGGAGATATGAAGTTGCTGATTGTCGTAGATAAGTTATTGACCGGATTTGATGCACCGTCGGCAACCTATCTCTACATCGATAAAAAAATGCGGGATCACAATCTTTTCCAAGCGGTCTGTCGTGTGAATCGAGTAGATAGTGAGGAAAAAGATTTCGGGTATATTATTGATTACCAAGATCTGTTTGGAGCGGTAAAGAGCGCAATCGAAGATTATACGAATGGAGCATTTGATGGTTACGATGCCGACGATGTTAAAGGCCTTCTTTTGACTCGTCTTGCCGAAGGTCGCAAGGCCTTGGAAGAGTCATTACAGGCAGTATATACGATGTGTGAGGTGATACATCCGCAAACGCGAGAAGGTTATTTTGCATATTTTGTCTATGCGGAGAATACTTCTGTTGAAAATCAGCAAAATGAATGTGAGGGGAATGCCAATAAACGCGAAACCTTCTATAAACTTGTGTCGCGTTTGGTGCGCCGTTATATTGATATCGCCAATGAGATGGAACAGGCTGGCTATACAGCAGAGGAGGCTGCCGATGTCAAAAGGCAGGTAGACTATTTTAATGATATCAAAGATGAAATAAAATTAAAAAGTGGAGATGCGCTCGATTTGAAATATTATGATCCGGCCATGCGTCAGCTTATTGATAACTATGTACGGGCAGAAGATAGTGAAAGATTGGTGGATTTGGCCGATATCTCATTTCTCGACCTGATTGATACGGCGGGCGATAAGGCGATTGATGCGCTGCCAAAGAAAATCAAGCAGAATGAACGTTCTGTCGCGGAGATTTTGGCGGCAAATATGCGAAAGATGATTATCAGCGAGCGTCTGAACAATCCGGCCTACTTTGATAAAATGTCTGATTTGCTCAACCACCTGCTTCAAGAACAGAAAGATGGTAAGATCCAATATAAGGAATTGATAAAACAACTCATTGAGAAACTGAAAGAGGCTCGATTGACCATTAAGACAAAATACCCTGCAACCATTGATACAAAGGGGAAACAAGCTCTTTATGATAATCTTGGAGGAAATGAAGCTTTGGCACTCCGTATTCACGAAATTATCAAAGCAAATGCTCGCGATGGTTTTAGGGATATGGACAGTAGTGGTCTGAAAAAGATGAGAGCATTGCGAAGGGCTGTTGAAAGTGCATTGAAAGGAGTAGAACAAGATAAGCTCGATGATATAATGCAGCTGATCGTTGCACAAAAAGAATACTAATGACTATTATTAAAGTTTCTAATATATTTGCAGAAGTCGAGTGGAAGGAAATTAAGAATATACATCTTACAATATATCCACCTAATGCTCGTGTTCATGTGTCTGCACCTATTGGAATGACTGAGGAGGCTGTGCGATTATTCTTGATTACGAAAATGCCGTGGATAAATCAACGTATAACCCAGATTCTTGGTCAGAATCGCCAAACACCCCGCGAATACGTATCTGGGGAGAATCATTACTTTAAGGGGCAAAGATACCGTTTAAAGGTTTTGTATCATAATGCTCCTGCAAAAGTAGAGATTCAGGGGAATGAATATATTAAACTATATGTTCGAGACGGAGCATCTGCAGAGCGTCGAGCGGAGGTGCTACGAGAATGGTATCGATCTGAATTTAAATCGATACTTACTCCTCTAATTGCGAAATGGGAATATCTTTTAGGGGTAAAGGCAAATAAATGGGAAGTCAAGCAGATGAAAACATTGTGGGGAAGTTGTAATCACAGTACGAAAAATATTATTTTTAACCTTGAATTAATCAAGAAACCTGTTCGTTGCATTGAATATATTGTGGTACATGAATTATTACATATCAAAGTTAGATTACACAATGAAGAGTATACAGCTTTACTAACTCAATATTTCCCGAATTGGAAACAGTTGAAAGAAGAATTAAATGAATTTGTTGTATAAATATTACCATTATGGGAAAAACAATAACTACATACCTCATTGACGGCGATCCAAAAGGAACGCAGTATGCATTCATCAGCAACAAGATTTGTCAGATGTTTGTAATTCCACGCTCGAACTTGGCCTATCTGAATGAGCAGGAGAAACTGCACAAGCCGGCGTTCTACATACTGATCGGAGAAGATGAGGTGACGAAACCGCAGGCCTATATCGGAGAGACCGAAAATTTTAAGGAACGGGTAAAAGACCATGACAGCAAAAAAGCATTCTGGCAGAAAGCGCTTGTCTTTGTTTCAAAAGACGAAGATATGACTAAAGCCGACGTGCAATATCTGGAATATCGCGCAATTGTAGTAGCCAAACAGTCGAACTCGTTTGTATTGAATGAGAACAAGCAGATTCCCAAAGCTCCAAATCTTCCCGAACATCAGAGAGATGCCATGGATGAGTTTTTTGAGGATATCAGGTTCCTCGCATCATTCATTGGTTGTGACATCTTTGAAATATCCCAGCCAAAGGAAGAGCACCTGTTTTATACAAAAGCCCGAGGCTGTAATGCAAAAGGATTTTATAATTCTGCAGGATTTACTGTGTTAAAGGGTAGTATCATCGCCAATAATTGCGTTCCTTCTTTTACATGGAAAGCAAAGCGAGAAAAGATGGTCGAGGAGTATGCTACTTTGAATAACGGTGTTTGGATAATGGATTCTGACAAAACCTTCTCCAGCCCCAGTACAGCCGCCGATTTTTGTATAGGGCGGCCAGCCAATGGATGGAATGAGTGGAAAGATAAAGACGGTAATACACTGGATTTTATATACAGGAAACAATTAGAATAACGGATAATATCAATGTAGAGTGCAGTGATATGATTGGATTTAATTTAGTGATTTCGATTTTACAAATAAGTTAAAAACGCTATGTCAATGAAATATTTATTGAATAGTAGTATACCATAATAATGAAAGGATACATTATAAATATACTTTTCCAGATGGCAAGGTATACATCGGGCAAACAAGGCGTAATCCCGCGATACGACATCGCGAGTATATTAGTCTTTAATGAACGTATATATGAATACGGGGATAAGGTAAAGGTGATAATTTTATGGAAAAGTGTAGATTGCAAGCCTGAATTTTTATGGAAAAGTGTATAAATGGAGTCTGATTCGTTGGAAAAAGTGAGAGATAATAGGTATTATTCGCTTGAAAAAATGTAAAGCTCTAAATCGTCATCGACGTTAGTACTCAAAGGTTGCACTATGAGTCTTTGCGGTAAAGGGCCAAAGTACAAACAGAATATGCGTTTGCACTTGCACTTTTGCACTATGCGTCCGCAGTTTGCTTCATTTGAGCTTTTCTCTAAAGAAATTTGCTGGTCCTCAAGAAAATCCGTA
>UMDT01023175.1_pt1 | contig 16217 bp, 9 predicted proteins | sample 1964561 | NCBI WGS metagenome assembly UMDT01 (sample SAMEA4836001, study PRJEB28245) | human gut metagenome | biome: gut microbiome; material: fecal sample | place: Denmark | collected 2008
TACTGTTTATTTATTCAAAAATAGAAGAAAATAAAGGTAATATATATGCATTATGATTACCTTTGCAAGCTCGAATAAAAAGAAAAATAATATGGACGAAAAAAGCAAAATACCCACTCCCGTTATTTCACTGATTCCATTGTTCGTTCTTGTCGCACTGTTGGCTATGGTTATCCCTATCTTCAGTGGAGATGCACTTTTAGGAGGAAGCCAAGTATCGCTTCTGATCGCTTCGTCCGTATGTGTAGGCATAGCCATGATAAAATACAATTATAAATGGAGTTCCCTCGAAGAAGGCATGGCTAAAAACATAAAGAAAGTGACACCGGCCATCATCATCTTACTACTCATCGGAGCCATTTCCGGCACATGGATGCTCAGTGGCATAGTTCCCACGCTCATATATTACGGGTTACACACGCTCACACCCCAGATATTCTTGGCATCTTGCTGTCTCATCTGCGCCATCGTTTCCGTCATTACCGGGAGCTCTTGGACAACCATCGCCACCATCGGCGTCGCCTTGCTCGGGATAGGAAAGGCACAAGGATTCGAAGCTGGGTGGATTGCCGGCGCTATCATTTCGGGGGCTTATTTCGGTGATAAAATCTCTCCGCTCTCCGATACGACGGTGCTCGCTTCGTCCACCACCGGGACGAAACTTTTCACTCACATACGCTATATGCTCGTCACGACAGTACCCTCGATAATCATTACGCTGATAATTTTTACGATTGCCGGATTCTTAAAGGGAAATGTCGCTCACGAACAAACAGCCCTGTTTGCCGATACATTAGCGCAAAAATTCAATTTATCGCCCTGGCTTCTCCTCGTTCCTGTCATTACAGGAATCCTTATACTCATAAAACTTCCCACCATTATCACACTGTTTATATCCTCGGTCATTGCAGGAATATGCATACTCATCTTCCAACCTCATATTCTCCTGCAAATCGCACAAGGTGAAACCCTAGACTTCACTACCGGATTCAAAGCCTTGATGACTTCCGTATTCGGTAGCACCTCTTTATCGACCGGACAACCCGAAATCGATGCGCTCGTCGCCACCCGGGGAATGCGAGGCATGATGGATACCATTTGGCTCATTATATGCGCCATGTGTTTCGGAGGTGTCATGTCGGCAAGCGGTATGATCCGTAGCATTACCGACGTTTTCGTCCGTTTCGTCCGTAAACCAAAAAGTGCCGTATGCTCCACCGTCGCCTCCGGACTTTTTTTCAACACTTGTACGGCCGACCAATACCTGTCCATCATACTGACCGGAAACCTCTTCAAAGAACTATATAAGAATAGAGGATTGGAAAGCCGGCTCCTCAGCCGTACCGTGGAAGATTCGGTCACTGTAACATCGGTATTGATTCCGTGGAACTCTTGCGGAATGACACAAGCGACCGTTCTCGGAGTAAGCACTCTCACTTATCTGCCTTATTGCTTTTTCAATCTGCTAAGCCCGTTAATGTCTATGATCATCGCCTTTACCGGATTCAAAATTAAACAAACCTTTTCGTCCGAACTATCCGGAAATAATTCGGAACCGATAAAACAAGCGGCATAAAAGCTGTTTCGATTTTTATGGATATTGAAAAAACGAAACAGGTTACTCAGACCCTGCTACTTTTCCGATTCAGGAAGTTGTGTCGTACTTAAAATAGTATCGGCCTTCTCCACGTCTTCGGCAAAGACATTCAGCCTGATGGCTCCCACTTCCGAATTTGTCAAAGGCAAGACACTCGAAAATATCTCGTTGGACAAAAAACATGGAACTCCGTTTGTCTCCAATACATCTTTTACGATATTCGCTTCGACCGGAGAATCGAATGTACGATATAATACGATCTCTTTTTCCATAGGGCTCCAATTTTTAGTGACTTTTGTCAAAGATAGCGAAAGGTGAGCGCAGAGACAAACGGAAATTTCATTTCCGATCTGGCTATGCCGAACCGCATCCCATCTTGGACTTGTTTCAAAGATAACAATTTTTCTGTAAAATAGGTCGAAGGCAGTTTTAATTTTTTCCCTCCAACGAAGAAAAGAGCAAGTTTACGGCCTCTGTATAATCTTTTACATTCCGGGACTTTGATAAACGCTTTCTCAATCGCTTCTCCATATCTGGTAAAAGATATTCCCAAAACGACATCATACGAGTCAACAACTGATGTTCTCCTTGCAATAGAGTTTTATAATCGGTAAAAACACGCTCGTGCAACGAAGCCACCCTGCAATAAAAGTTCTCACTCGAAAAATTTTCATTTCCATATTCCTCTGCCAGCCACGGTTTCGCCAATAATCCTCTGCCGACCATAAGCCCCGACAGCCGGGGAAACTCCCGCTCCACGGCAACCATCTCCTCTACCGTGGTCAAGTCCCCGTTATAAACCAACGGAATAGGACAAGCATCGTAAAACCGACCGAAAGATTCCATATCCACACAACCCTTGTACTGCTGTTTCCCCAGTCGGGCATGAAGCGTGATTTGCCGCAAAGGCAAACTTTCAAGCAGAGGTAATAGCCTCAATGCCTCCGAAGGCTCCTCCCACCCCAATCTCATCTTCACCGAAAATTCCAAAGAGTCATACGATTCCAAAGGCCGCAACAATCGCTCTACCTCGTCAGGGAACGGCAATATACCCGACCCCTTATGACGATAAGCCAATATCGGGAAAGGACACCCTAAATTTATATCGACCCGAGTATAGCCAAGAGAAGCCATACAATCCACAATACGTCTCAGTTCATCGGACTCCGAGGCTATCGCCTGCGGAACGACCGGCACACCCCGGTTGTTTTCAAAGTCTATATCTCGTAAATCCTTCCGTCGGAAATCTCCCTTCTCGATTCTCACAAAAGGGGTATAATAAGCGGCGATGCCACCGAATAAAGCGGCATGTGCCTTACGATAAACCACATCGGTATAACCTTGCAATGGAGCAAAATACACAAGTAATGACATATGGCGAAAATAATACAAATTGAATACAAAAACAAATTCGGCGGACTGCCGAATAAAAATACCTCTTTTACCCCTCTTCCTCTGTGTCGCTTATAAAATCAGTGTAAGGGGCAAAAGCGGAATACATCTCAACCACCCCCATGTCCTGTGGCATTACAGGGCATTCACCCCTTCCTCACCCGTGGCACGAAGCAAAATATAGGAGAGACGGTACGTAGTAACGGAGAAGCCGAAACAACAATAGAACAAAGATGTCTCACTCCTCACCCTGCCGTGCCCCGCAACATTGCGGGGTGGCGCAACACAAAATATAGGGGGAGTGCCCATAGGACGGAGGGGTTAATAAACAGAGGGGATAGAAAAACTGCGACAGCAACAAACCGAGGGTATCACACTCTCCCCCTGTGTCGTGAAACGATATAGGGGGAGTGCCCATAGGGCGAGGGGGTTAAAACCTGCAATCAAAAAACTCTTATGTAATCTTCTCAACCCCTCCGTCAAAAAAAGGGGAGTGCCATAGTTGCACTCCCCTTCCCTATTTACAAGTTTATCGAATAAAAAATTCTACTATCGACCGAGAAATCGGCTCTTACTTCCGAATCAGTTTATGGCAAGAGCTGTCGCCGTCTTTCTCCAACTTCAAGATATAGACACCCGAAGCAAGTCCCGACAAACGAATTTCGGTCTCACCCGTTCCGGCGACTTTCGAGAACACACAAGCTCCCGTCATGTTGAACACGCGAACCGATGTACCTGCGGCAACACCGCTCACCACGCAACTTTCTGCAAACGGGTTAGGATAAATTCTCACCCGGTCGGCCTGTTCTTCTTCCACGCCCGAAACATAATTGGTCTTTACGGAGATCGTCACATCTTGACGCATGGTATGGAAATACACGCCTTCCTCGAACAAAGCGGTTATATCCTCTTCGTTCAACATGACGGAAACCAATTCGTAGCCGTCTTCGAGTACCGGTTCGGAAATCATCAGCATGGTTCCGTTCTTGATGTTCCCATCGGCCGGGACATCGGCCAAATCTCCACCGACATACACTTGTACATCTATGCTGCCACCCTCGATTTCATCGATAGTCAGTTTGAACATTTTATCGATTTCTTTGGCTTTTACAACAAGCATCACATCTTCTTTCATCGTCAGCGAATAGATACCATCTTTAAACTGATCCTTAATATCCGATCCGTTCAGCGACACATAAACCAATTCGTATCCTTCATCAAGTACCGGTTCATAAATTTTCAAGGTCGCATTTTCCGGTACTCTGCCACCGGCCGACACATCGGTCACTACCCCCTCATCTTCGAATTCCGCTTTTATCGTACCTCCCACGAAATCCTTAACCGTCAATCCATACGTTTTTTTTCGGATCGTCACGGTAACGTTCACATCGCCCTTCACCACATGGTTATACATTCCTGAGAAAAACTGCTCCGTTATATCTGTCCCGTTCATCAATACGGAACCTACTTCATACCCTTCTTCGACTGTCGGCCACCACAAGATAAGCGTTTGCCCATCCAAAATCTTACCGTCCGACGGTACATCGCTCAAATCTCCTTTATCAGAAATAGCCACCCGCATACTACCGTGCTCGAACGGTTCCACCGTCAGACGATAGGCTTTCTGGAAGGACGCCGTAATCGAAGTGTTTTTCTTCAATACGAACTTATACTCATTGTTCGCGAGTTGGCCGGTTACATTTTCATCGTTCACGACGAGAGAAAGCAAATCGCATCCGCTGTCCGGAATAACTTTCACCGTTATCTCCACATTCCCGTTCACACGAGTTCCCGTCGTCAACGGCTCTTCCGAACCCGCCGCATAAAGTTAAATCTACTTGGTAAAGAAGACCGAATTCCGCAGAAATCACAATATCCCCTTCGCCTTCGGGTATAACATACGTATATCCCGATCCCGATTTTTCGATTTCTTCCCCGTTCACCCGTACGGCAACCAACGGCAATTTGGTCGGATTATCAGAATAAGCATCGATGATAAGCGTAGTACCCACGTCTACTTGCTGCCCCGACGACACATAACTCGGGAAAAAAGAACCCGCAGGCCTATAAGCCACCTCCAAATGAGTACCGGGCTCTGCCGGAGCCTCGATAATCACTTTACGACTCGCCGCATTCAACTGCGCATCCTGTGCGCTCAAACTACAAAACAAAAAACAAAACAGTATAGATAAAAAAATCGAATAACTCTTTTTCATGATATATTAATATTAAAAATAATCGCAAAAAAAATAAATTTTCTACCGATTAAAAATTTGTTAAAAGGACCGAACCCTAAATGATAGGGCTCGGTCCGCTATTGAGATCACCCTCTTAAAAAGAAAGTGAGAGATTACATCATCGATTCAACACTTTGACCGTACGAACCACCTTGCCCTCTTTCATCACCTTCACCACATAAACGCCTTTGGCTCCGAGAGAGATGCTCATGTTTTGACCGGCTACGACAGCGGCATCTTTCTGTGCGACAAGCATTCCCGAGGCATTGTACACGCCCACTTGGTAGTCTCCGTCCTCGGCAAATTCTACAAAGAGAATACCCTCTACGGTATACGTGCGCAACTCACCGGCCATGCTCTCTTCTACACCGTCTACATCGCCTACTTTGAATACAGGATAGCTCTTGGTATCGGCCCCGAGCGTATTTTCAAGAGTCAGAGTAACCGTATAATCGCCCGGTTTGCTATAAGTCAGTTTCGTGGAACCTTCGAGGTCGGTACCGGTCGATTCGCTGAGGACACCGCGTTTGGCTGTCCAAGTCGGACGAGTCTCTACCTTGAAAGTGGATCCCGGCACAAACGGACAACCTGAGATATACAGAGGATTCTGAGCGACTTGACGACCGGCGCCTTCACTACCAAGAGCTTCCGTCTTGAACGAACAGGCTTTAGCCCCTGCAACCGAACCTTTGGCTGCAAAGTAGTGGTCTTCATCGGCATCGGTTTCGAAATCCCAGTAAGCCATCACTTCTTGGGGAAGGCTGTTGGCATCCAGACCGTTCTTCACGTTTTGCACTTGCTCGGGAGTCATGGCTCCGTTCCAAACCAACAGATCGTCGATAATACCATTATTGAAAACAGGTTCCGATCCACGGCCTCCGGCAAAACAGAACCAATCTGAAGTCGTGATAGAATAATTCACATTAGCCCATGTTTCGGTCGTACCCGAAGCTCCATCTAAAACCCACGTTGACTCTTGGAGCACACCGTTCAGATAAAATTTGGAGCGGAATTGCGACTGGTCGTTATACTCGAATGTCAATACCACGTGATTCCATGCATTGGGTGTTACGACTGCATTGGGGAACGTATATTTCAACTCGGGAGCGCCATTGTACGTAGCGGTCCGGAAGGTATAACTGTTAAGTTTACCCGTAGATGACAAGTCAGACCACATCCAGCCCCAGTTATTCACCGGCCATGCACTCGATGCGCGATTTTCCACACTGAAGAAACAAGACCCTTCGGGTATCGAAGTGAAACGAACCCAAGCCGACACGGAGAACGTTTGACCGTCACCGATAGACAAATCGGACATTCTTCCGCCTACCCAGCCTTCATTGATCTCGATACCGCGCGAAGAAGCTCCATTGGCTTTCCTTCCGGTATAGCCCAACGTCAGCGCCTCGTCCACGTCGATCTTCACTTCATCTTCTGCCACAGCTTCCCCGCCGATAGTCAGCGATTGAATCTCGGGCAACGCACCCACGGCTTCGCTGGTAATCTGCACATAGTAACCATAAGTGGTCGTTTCGCCGTCGCAAATGACTTGCAGATCATAACCGCCTATTTCTTCAATACCTTCCGATACGGTAAATACAGTCGTATTACTTGCCTCTTTTACGACCTCACCGGTACTGTTGAGCAATTTCCAGTCGGCAGCGGCGTGACGGGGATCGACATACGAAATTTCAAAGCTCTCGCCCGGCTTGATGGTAGTTTTATTTATCTGTATATCGTCGGTAACCGTATATTCGCCCATACTCATATAATCGCTCCATGCGATCTCGGAATCGGACTTCATATCGACCGAAACGGCTGCAACACCGAAACGAATCTCCTGTTCGCCCTGCAAATCGGTAGGAACAGAGAAATACATACCGGCCCAAGAAGTAGTGATACCCATGAATTGAGGCTCACCACCTTTTTGTTGAGCATACAGTTTGAACATCGAAGCATTCACGTCGAGGTTATAAACCGGCTCACCCGGCAATTTGTCGTTATCCATGTTAAAGATCACCTTACCATCTACACCTTTGTAGTGAGATGCAAGAACTTTGGCGATCTTAATCTCGGGAGCCGCCGGTGTAGGCATAGCACCGCGGGTGATAGAAAATTCACCGAGGTATAAGTCGAGGTTCTTGGCATTTTCGAAATGGAGGGCAATCATAGCGATTTCCTTACCGGCCAACATAGCCAAAGCACCACTCACTTTAAACGTCTTTTCCACCCACACTTCATCGTCGGCCTCATCGGCGACAGTTAATACATTGAAACCGCTCTCGCGCAAAATCGTTTGCTCGTCGCCTTTGGCAGAAAGTGCCAAATTAACATCGGCCTGACCGCCTACCAATTTGTAACGAACCGTAATCACATCGCCTGCGGACAAAGCGAACTCGGTCTTGAACAAATGCAAATACTCATTGTCCACAGAACCGAAGAGGCGCAGACACGAACCGCCTACATAGGCATCGTCGTAAGTAAACTTGGCCTCCAAGCCATTTTCCACTACCTTGTCGGCCGTTTTACCCATGAAATCGGATGCAAACCACCAACGCCAAGTAGGCAAATAGTCCTGTACACCGATATTGTACCATTCGTTATCGTTCTGACGTTCGCCCATCCAGTTCAAGAAACGACCGTTACCCAAATTGAAATAAGAAATAAACGGTTCCTCGGAAAGATCCCATTTGAGCGAACTGCGTGCCGTCATGAAAGCCGACATACCGAACCACTTGTCATCGGGGTGATGGTTACCGCGATTGTAAACCTCGATTTTATCGATGGGATTGCGGTTACCGTTGGTAAAGAACTGCTCGATCAGATGTTGATAATATGTTTGCTTGGCTACATCTGTACTACCGTTATTGGCACGGTCGGCCCACAACATATTATAATCGTGAGCGCCCCACAGACCGATAGAGAGATTATAGTCTTTGAGAGTTTTCCACGTAGAAGGATCACCGCCCTGCATGTTGAAGCCGGCATAAAGATCGAGCGAACTGCGACCGGGGGCATAGGTATCTACAGTAGATTGGGTCAACCCTCCCAATACTCCATGCCAATTGTAATTGAGAAAAAGCGAGGTGCGGATATGCTCGCCATCGCCGAAGGTATCGTTGTTATGATTACCGAGACCACTATCGAAAGTAATCTGTCCATCATCGTTGGTTCCATCGTACCAGAAGTTCTCGACCACCGGGTTACCTTTTTCCGTAAGGTATTTGTGAACTGTCTCGTGCAATGCACGCAATCCCGACAAAATAAAAGAAGAACCTGTACTGAACTCCGAGTTATAGCCTAAACCGTCCACACCATGATAATGGAGGAATTTAGCCACTTTCTCTGCCTCTATGCCCACCAACGTGGAAAAACCAGAGGACCACTCTGAACTTATACCTCCCCAAGGAACGGAAGCCACACCCGAAACACCTACACCATTTTTATGGGCGACATCGGCGAATCCACCGGGGACCCACCCGTGTGGAGCCGTCCAGTCTCCGTAATGAGTAACGTATGACCAAGTACTGAAAGCCTCGGAATCGAACTTACCGTTAGGACGCGCATTGGTGTTACCATTGCTGGCATTTCCTACCGGAACCCAGAAAACGAGTTTTCTGTCGTTGGCCTCGGTGAGCGTCTCGTCGATCTGCGTGGCCGCATTGCGAAAACGTTCTTTGGGTTTCACACGGGAAACATAAAAATTCTCGTCCTCGAACAAATCTTCGCCGGGAACCCAACGACTAACATACTGACCGAGTTTCGGACTCTCCGGCCACGTCATGTAATCTTCTTTCAATTCTTGTGCTTGCGAAGAAAATGAAAGAACTAAAATTCCAGATAATAAAAATAGATTTTTTTTCATGGAAAATTTTTTTTGGTTAATAAAAATTTGAATTATTCTCAAAAAGTTTTTTCTATCTTCAAGTTCCGCGGACAGGAGGCGTTTTAGCGGCCTCCTATCCCGAAACGACTCTTTTTTTACAACACCACGGGAACACTATCGGCTTCGATAGAGAGAGTGCGACTTCCCACATTACCCGTAATCGAGAACGAAACGGTTGTCTCGTCGCCGCTGCCCGAGACATCCATGCTGCCCGTCACCTCGGCCCGAGCTCCGTCGATATCGACTACCGTACCGACAGGAATATCGTAATGTCCTGCATAACCGCCACCCTTATAGGCATCGGTCAACGTAAGCATGATTTGCCCATAACCCGATGTGGGCGAAATGAACACTACCAAATCGCCGCCCTCGTCATAAACCACCGAGTTTTCTTTCACGGTGTTGGAGGCGTTCAATTCCAAATCGACAGGTAGAGCGATCACTTTCACCTCGGCCCTCTCGGACGATACGCCAGCCACCTCGGCAATAACGTCTGCCTTACCGGCCTTAATACCCGTAATCGTCCCCTGTGTGTTATCGTCGCCGGTTTGCTCGGCAGTGAGCACATCGGTAGCAGATGAAGTCCAAGTCACGTCATAAGGATTCTCTCCTCCCGACAAAGTTTTGGCATCGATACCCCATCGCACAGTCTGTCCCTCGAAAAGAGTACGCGCATTACCTGATTTCCACAAAACAGACAAGATACCCTCGGTGACACTCACCGGAACCCTTTTTTCCTTGCCGTTGGCCGTAAGAACCAGCTCGGTCTCGCCCAATGCGAGTCCCCTCAGCTCTATGACATTACCGTTATATTCACCCACTTGAACTTTGGAAGGATCGACTGCCTTGACTACCGGCTTGTGATAAGCATAAGACGAAGCGGGAATCACTCCCGTCGTAAGTCTCAACACACTTCCCACAGGCATGGAAATCGGATCGTGGTCGACCGTAATTTCCTCCACCGGATAACGAGTCTTAAAGTCCTGCACACGAAACGTCGCTACGAACACCGTGTCGGGAGTAATACAATGGAATTCGGCTTCGCCTTCCTCCGAACCCGAGCGCAACGCAAGCACGGCATCGAATCCCTCTCCTTTCACATATTCCTCGGTCTTGCCCGTAATCAATACCCCATTACTCGAAACGACTTCCCAACGATAGGCATCGTAGCCCGCCTCGATATCCTCTTTGGCGCCCGACTGCACGTTCATGGCGATACGCACGGTATCTTCCGAATTGATGTCCATTTCGGCCTCGTACGTATAGGCAAAGTACATCGACAATACCTCCTTACTGGGACGGGTATTTATATAGGGCATATTTTCGAAACCTTTGCCATAGAAAGTAGCCAACAACTGGGGAGCCAACATGATATCGCAAGATGCCGACTTGACCGTGGAAGCATCACCGATGGAAAGGGTGACTTTTCCCTTCCCCGAGGCACGGGGAGCTGCATAGTGCACGGCTACGAGACCTCTCACGGTGTCGATCGTCATCACCGGATCGAAAGCGGTTAGCCCTTCGAGAGTAGGAACCGGATCATAATCATAAAGAAGTTCTTTGGGAGAAACAGAGAACAGCACCGAATCGTGGGCCGTATTGTAACTACGTTTCGAAGTCATTTCGGTGAAAGTGCTGTCGTTGGGAATACACATCACACCGTCGGGCAAATTGCGCGACACGGTAACGGTAGTAAGGGCATATTTGCCGTTCTCCAACATGGCTTTGAGCCGGGTCTCTTTTTCCTGACCGCCATCCAAAGCCACCACAGCGGTATCGCCCAGCAAGGCAGCAACCGTCTGGTCTTCTATCGACCAAGAGACAGGAGTCTCGATCACTTTCCCGCTCACATTGGTAACCGTCGCCGAAATCCTCACCGTATCGCCCAATTTCAAATTAATGTCCATGGGATCGATGGTAATATACACCTCGGTCGCACCGTCGAGCGTAGCTTCCTCCTCACATGCGGTGAACGAAGTCACACCGAGGAAGCTCGCCAAAAAGAATATAAAGCTATATCGTTTCATGTTTCAAATGTTTTATAGATTAAAAGTTTACCGGAATTACCAATGTAAATTCGTTATCGGGGCTTTGCTCGCCTCGGGTTTCGGTCTGTTTATCCCAGAAAACACGCGAAGCGCCGGTGTTGGGTTGCCCGAGAGCCTGTACGAGCGAAGCGATCTCCAACGTATTGTTGGCTGTCTCCTCGATGGGAATACGACGTAATTGCAACTCGGTGTCGACGCCTTGGTCTTTCATGTTGTTCACATCGACCGGGAAGATACGGGGATATCCCGTGCGGCGGAACGTGGTCCATGCCTCGGCGCTCATGGGGAAGTTGGCGATATATTTCTGAGTGATGATTTTTTCCAGCATCACCTCCTTCGAGTCGCTCGCATCCCATTTCACACCCACTTTCACACGACCGGCTATGTTGTTCTCGTTGTTATACGGATCGACATAATCGATATCCTTCGCCGCAGTCTGGGCAAGATATTCGTCGATGACGGTTCCGTCGGTGATCCCATTCTCTTGGAAACAAAGACGGATACCGGCCTCATACCAACTCTGAGCGTCACGGCCAAGCGCATTCCAGCCTCTCAAAGCAGCCTCGGCCAACAAGAAGATACTCTCGGTGCGTTTGAAGAAAGACTGATGCATATATTTGAATTCGCCCGACAAAGTCGAGAATGGGCCATAACCGCCTTTGTCCTTGCCTGTGGTATTGCTGTTACGCATGCTGATACCCGTACGTACTCCGTAAACATCGATGGGAGCCTGTATACCCGTAGACTTCTCTTTAATAGGATATGCATTGGTATCGAACCAGCGGGTAAGCAGCGGGTGATTGTAACGTTTGAGAATATTTTCAAACGAAGCACCCAAACGAATATCGTGCCACTCGTTACCGATACGCCACAAAGCACAAGCGTTTTGCTCCTGATAATAGGCTATATCCTTCGCATCAGTGTCGGTGAGGACACCGATTTCGTCGGTGACAGCTTGTTCAAATTTGGACTGAGCCGTACCCGGATTGATTTTCACCATGTTCATGGCCATACGCATTTTAATACAGTTGGCAAACTTCACCCACATGCGCCAATCTCCATTAGAGAGCGTCTTGATAGTCAAATCCTCGATCTTGGCGAACTCCTCGCGGGACGGCTGACGCTCTTTCAATATGCGTATAGCCTCGTCGAGATCGTCGAAAATCAAATTGTAAATATCCTCGCCCTTTTCATAGGTCAACGGCGGAGTACGTTTCAAATTACGCCAGTCGCTAAAAGGAGCCGCGCCATAGAAGTCGACGATTTCGTGGCCTTGATAGGCTTGGATAATCAACGCCACAGCACGCCATTCGGGTTTACCCAATTCGGTAGCGTGGTGAATGGCATTGTAAGACTGTGTGAAAATCTGGTTATCCATAGGGCCCCCCAAATAATCGTTGGGGAAAGTATAAAGCGTAGGCAACGGACCACCGAAAGCAAAAGTACTCTTGGTAGTCGTCCAGTATCCTGCATAGTTGTCAATACTGTTCGCCCTGTAATATTGATATTTGTGAGGCGCCCACGATCCGTTAGGTTCGTGCGAATAGTTGATCATGAACGGAATAGCTCCTTTCAGCTCCTTCTCGAGAACAGTAATATCGGTAGCTCCCGCCCCCTCTTCGTTATTGTTGTCCATCTCCTCCTGCTTACCGATCAACCACGGATACTCCTCCTGAAACTGGTCGCCGCAAGAAGTGAACAAACCTACTGAAAACACGGATTCGATAACGAGGAATCCGATCGAATATATTGTTTTTCTCATATTGATGACTATTTATATTAAATCGTTCTTCATTAGAAATTGAATTTCAATGTTAACGCAAAACTACGCGTCGTAGGCAAAGAATAACAGTCGATACCGGAGTAACCGTTGGCGGCCGATACCGAGATGTCGGGATCCACGGGAGAATCTTTATAGATAAAGAACGCATTCTTCACCGAGAACTGAGCGGTCATACCTTGATTCTTACCGAACAAATTGGGCATGTCGTAGCTCAACGAGATGTCACGCATGCGCAAACTGGTGGCATTATATACATGGTCTTCCATGGGAAGAGCACCGATGGTCGTATAGTAGTTCTCGACCGAAACTTTGTTCCCCGATCCGTCGGGTAGAGGTTTGAGAATATATTCCTTTCCGTTTTGCATAACCCGTTCTCCGTTCAAGCGGTCTTGTGCAGAACGTTCGGAAAGGCCGTACAGGTCGAGATCAGCCTCGGTCAATGACATCACCTTACCGCCGATACGGCCGTCTATCAAGAAATAGAGCGTGAAGTTTTTCCAAGTAAATGTATTGTTCCAACCGAGAGTGACAGGCGAAGTCATATTGCCCACTTTGGTCTCGTATTTACCGGAAGCCATCACGGGAACGGCATTCTCGTAATTACCGGCATCATTGATTTTGATATGGCCGTTTTCATCGCGGGCGAAAGAGTTGACATAAATATCGCCATAGCGTCCGCCTTCTACGTATTTAATCTTGAAAGCGTTGGGACCCATTTGCACTTCGTAGGGAGCACCGCTCTCGGTTTTGTAAGTTTCGAGGATACGGTTGTCATTCCATGCGATATTGAATCCAGTCTGCCATCTCCAATCCTTATTGATGTTCCAGCGATAAGATGCTTGGAATTCCAAACCATAGTTGCGTATCTTACCTGTGTTGACCGGCTTCGATTCGCCATTGGCAGTGGTGACATACAAAAACTGGTTACGTAACGTCGAATTGTAATAAGTAAGGTCGAAGTTGAATTTGTTTTCGAACATCCAAACGTCCAAACCGGTCTCGAACGAAGTGGTCGTCTCCGGTTGAGGATCATCGAACAAAGGAGGACGAGTACTGATCGTACCGTTGGAGAAATCGTAGCTCTGACGGGCGAACAAGGTGTTGGGAATGGGGTTACCTACCACCGACCAACTACCGCGCCATTTCAACTGATTGAGCCAATCCCGGCGAGGCAAAAACTTGTCGATGAGCACATTCACACCGGCCGAATAGTAATCGAACGATTTATATCCGCTCCCTTGCGTGAACTGTTGGAACGACTGTGCCCACTCCAAACGATAACTACCGTCGAGGTAAACTTTATCGAATAATCCGACTGAAGCCGTAGCGAAGAGTGCCGTGCTCCAATCCTTGTTATTCCAACTGTCCGAAGCCGATGTTGCACTTCCGTTAGGGTTGTTGGGACGGCTGTGTTTATTATTCTGAGGAACGAAAGCATTGGGCACACCGCAAGTATCTATCGCCGTAGTGATGCTCGTGTTACGATCGTAATGACGTGAAAAGCTGGTTCCCACAGCCACATTCACATCGATTTTATCATTGAAACGGTCGTTCCAAGTGAGCATGTGGTCATTATAAATGTCGCTCGAGCGAGAATCTCCATTGTAATATTTACCACCTACATAATCGAAGCCTACCCGGTTCATACCGGCATACTCCTCGTTCAGATTATTCTGAGTCACATAATCGACATTGAAACGCGTCTGATATTTAATATTTTGCCAAATCTTGGCATCCAAAGTAATATTTGCCAACAAACGGTCGCGCTTCAAATAATCGTTATACATGTTGGCCACCCAGTAGGGGTTGTTCAGATATTGGTCATACCAGTACCAAGTTTGAACCGGTTGTCCGATCAATTTGGGATTACCTTTCTCCGGATCGCTCACGATATTGTCGGCCACCGTACCGAGGTGTTTATAGTTATGCTTGAAATAACGCATATCGATATCGGCCGGAGTACGGTACAAAGCATAGAGAGCGCTCAATGCCTTACCCACAACAGGAGCGTTATCGGTCTTCTGATGTATCCAGTTAAGGCTCGTGTTGATATTGATACGCTTGTCGAACAACGAGAAAGATTCCTTGAACATCACGTTATTACGGGTAAACTTATTGTTCGGTATCAATCCCGTTTGATAGGTATTATTATAAGAAAAATAAGTTCGGAAGTTTTCCGTACCGCCACTCAACGTAACGCCGTTGGTCGTAGTCACGCCTTTGTTAAAAAAGTCTTTTACGGCATTGCGTGCAGAATTCATCAGATACGGGGCAGAAGCCACCTCGTCGGCCGAACGTGTACCGATCTTAGGACCCCACGCCGACCATTGGTCTCCGCCACTGATACCATAAATCTGTTGGGTACGAGGATACATGGCTATCGTCTCGATCGACGTGGTGCTCGACACATTCACCTTGACAGAACCCGAAGCACCCGATTTGGTCGTGATAACGATCACACCGTTATTGGCTGCGCTACCGTAAAGAGCTGCGGCATTCGGGCCTTTCAAAATCGTCATGTTATCGATATCTTCGGGGTTGATCGTCGACAAGAGGTCATCGCCGCTACGTCCGCCGCCGAGTATCATATTATCGGTCGCCTGCGTACCCATACCGTCTTGCATAGGTACACCGTCGACAACGATCAACGGCTGATTGGTTCCGAGAATAGAAGTGGAACCGCGAAGCACAATTTTAGAAGCTCCACCGCCCGCTCCCGAATTATTGGGAACGATAGTAAGACCAGCACTCTTTCCTTGCAGCGAGTTAATGAAGTTATTATCCTTGATACGGGTCACTTCCTCGTTCTTAATAGTCTGAGTAGCATAGGTAAGCGTTTTGGATTCCCGCGATATACCCATCGCCGTTACTACGACTTCTTGTAAAACCCGTGTCTCCTCATGCATAACGACATCGTATGAGGAAGCATTCGCCAACGACAAAGTCGCCTTTTGATACCCGACATAACTGAATTCGAGCACGGCATTATTATTCGGGACCTCTACCGAGTAAACACCGTCTATATTAGTAGAAGCTCCTATCGAAGTTCCCTTCACTAATACACTCACACCGATTAGTGGTTCTCCCGAAACATCGGAAACCACTCCTTTAATAGTACGCTTGCTTGGCTGGGTTACATTTGCAGTAACCTTTCCTGCCCCTTGATCTATTGCATTAGCAAAAAACGGAACAAAAAAAGACAAAGAAAACGCCAAAAGCCCAATTTTACACTTCTGATTTTTTTTCATGCTTTTAGATTTAACCATTTAATATT
>UMDT01050941.1_pt1 | contig 16208 bp, 18 predicted proteins | sample 1964561 | NCBI WGS metagenome assembly UMDT01 (sample SAMEA4836001, study PRJEB28245) | human gut metagenome | biome: gut microbiome; material: fecal sample | place: Denmark | collected 2008
ACTTAAGCCCCTTAAGAACCTTCGGCCCATCGGGCCGTCAACCTTCAAGCCCCAAAGGGGCGCGCCCTCATAAGCTTCCTCAAAGTCAATATCTTCCGTCACCTTTAAACTTCAGCCCCTTTGATGTATAATGACTGTATCACGTACCACCTTTCTGTATTTTGGTTTGTGGAGAATCTAAGATACATGCATGAAGGAAGCGTGATTTTTTATTTCATTTCAAAAAGCAAAGCTATGCCGCCGCATAGCCTGTTCATGTCAGATAGGGGCATTTTCATGAAACGTAAAAACAGAGTTATTCTTTCCTTACTGGCCGCCGTCTCGCTGGCCATGGTATCCGCGTCTGCCGGGGTGTATGCATCAAATGCTGCTGCATCTGCCGTTCAAGATGCAGGCGCCCTTTCTTTTGTGACCACTGCCAAAGACGCAGTGAAACACATGGAAGCCGCCGGTTTTGTGGATACCGACGGCTCCAAGCTGCAGGCCGTCATTCTGTCCTACGACCGGGCCATTCCCGCTTCGTCGGTGGATACAGACACCTACTCCATTGATGATTACGGCACCACCCTTCGCCAAGAAGACCTGACCCAGGGAAAAGGCCCCGGTCAAATCAAAAAAGTCTATGTCAATGACAAGCCGGAAATGGACGCCAAAGGCGGCACCTCCTCGGGCTCCTATGTCATCATCGAAGTGAATACGGACTACCAGACCGGACGGTTCCCCCGCTCCTACGCCATTACCATGTATGCCGGCGTAACCCAGAAGAAAGCCATCCGGGCAGAAAAGGGTATCATCCTCCCATCCGATGAAGCCATCACCAACTACACGAAAGAAACTTACGTAGGCTATGACCCCCAGACAGGAAAGCCCAGGGCGCCGGAATATTACAACTACGCCAAAGAAGGCTCCTACCATATCCGGGGCATCGAAGAATACCAGCTCCATACACTGGAAAACGGCACCGCCTTCCATGCCGTCCACTGCTTCGACGAAGCCAATAGCCAGTACTGGGACCTGGACCTGCCCTACGCCCTCTACGTGCCAAAAGACTATGACCCCCATAAAACCTACGGCCTGCTCCTTCACATTCATGACGCCGGCTCCATGAGCGCCGACCCCCGCCTCACCCTCACCGAATCCCAGGCCGCTTCCAACTACGCTTCTGAAGATTTCCAGAACCTCGCCAGAAAAAACGGTCTGGACGGCGTCATCGTAGTATGCCCCGCCATTCCCGAATTTTACGCCATGGACGAAGCCCATCCCCACTATGAACTCCGCATGGCCAGGGACAACTGGACCCTGAGCTGCGCCGAACCCGCCATCTGGCAGCTCATGGACCACCTCACCCGCCAGTACCACATCGATCCCGACCGCATCTACGGCAGCGGCCAGTCCATGGGCGGCATGACCATCATGGCCATGGCAGCCCAGCGGGACAACTATTTCGCCGCCCTCCTGTCCATGAGCTGCAAATGGGGCAACAACTTCAACAAAGACTACCCCTTCAACGGCACCGCCTATTACAACATGCCTGCCGACGGCACCATCGTATGGCAGAAAGACAGCCACGGAAATCAGGTGAACTACAACAACTGGTTCTACATGGTATCGGACGACAACATTCTCTACCTCAATACGGCCCAGGAAAATACGGAATACCGGGTACTCTATCAGGACCTCGCCGTTGTAACTATCCCCCGGGAAGAACTCCTCCTCGACAGCACCACCACCGCCAGGAAACGGAACGCATCCATCCGCCGCCTCACCGCAAGGCCCAATGAAACAGGCATCTACCAGGCCGTCCTCACCGGCAGCGTCAGCCATATGTCCGCCTGGTTCTACGGCCACGGCACACCGGCCTGCTACGAATGGCTGCTGAAGCAGACAAGAAAAACAGAAATGGCCCGCTCCAAACTGCCCCTGAACCGCCCCTTCGCCCTGGCAGACCAGCAGAAAAAAGACGCCGACCACATTTACTCCGTGGACCGGGAAGATCCCTCCCGCATCGTCTACTACCCCACCGGCCGCCCTGGCGCCGGTACCGAAGGATACAACTCCCCCGTCACCGCCCTGGGCTCCAAAGCCAGCCTCCCGCCAGGATGGACCCCCTCCAGTAAGGACTGAGGAAATACGGAATCCCGGGCAAGTCCCTGCCCCTCCCTGTTCCGCTTTCCCTCTATGAAACAGATGAAACCAGAAACTGTGCCTTTCCCCTTATGATGGTCATAACACATGACAGGGACAGGCAATGAACGATGGGATCTAAATAAAAAAAATATGTCATACTGCAAAAGGCGCCCTGTCAAAGGCGCCTTTTGTCATTTCTCATGATTTTCTTCCGCCGGTGGGCAGCCCTCCGGCCGGATGGAAACCACCGTTTTTCCCTCTTTTTTGATTTCCAGAGTATACGATGCAGACACTGCTGGATAATTTGGATATAATTGAGCTTTACCAACAGCCAGGCAAAGCCCATCATCTTTCAGAGATAACAAAGAAGCAGATGGCTCTGTATGATGCAATGGGAGTCGTAATCCCGAAATAGATATAATTTCACGGGACTTCAGGTCTTAAGAACCCTCGGCCCTAAGGGCCGTCAACCCTCGCCCCTAAAGGGGAAACGACTCACTATGATTTGTGCGTCGCTTTGCTCCTTCATATCATGTTCGCTGTGCACGCCAAAGGCGTGTCCATTTTATCTGCCACAATTATGGTATAATAATTCCATAGAAAGGATGTGATTTTATGCCCAAGATTATCCCCATCAAAGACCTGAAGGACACCGGAAAAATGTCTGAACTCTGCCACAGCTCCCATGAACCGGTTTTTGTTACGAAAAACGGCTACGGAGACATGGTGCTTATGAGCATGGAAGTGTACGAAGAAATGCGCCGAAAAGAAGGCCTCTACCGGGAACTGGAAACTGCTGAAGCCCAGATAGCAGAAGGCAAGGTGGCACCGGCCAGAGAAGCACTGGCGGAATTGAGGAAGAAATATGGTCTATAAACTTCTGATCGCTGAGCAGGCAGAGAAGCAAATCGAAAAGGCCATCGCATATGTAACTGAAGTACTGAAAAATCCGAAAGCCGCTGCTGATATTCTGGACGATATTCTCCACGTCTACAATACCCTGGAAAAGGATGCTGCCAGCTTCGCCTTTTGTGAGGATAGTTACCTTCGTGCAAAAGGATACCGCAAATTCTCTCTTTATAAACATGACTACATTGTTATTTATCGCGTTAATGAAGATATTGTTTATATAGCAGGCTTTTTCCATATGCTTGAAAACTACAGAATGAAATTATAATAAATGAATGCAAAAGGCAGGAAGTGCTCCGACACTTCCTGCCCTTTTGTACTTCCAGGAGAAAGACGCCGACCACATTTACTCCGTAGACCGGGAAGATCCCTCCCGCATCGTCTACTACCCCACCGGCCGCCCCGGCGCCGGTACCGAAGGATACAACTCCCCCGTCACCGCCCTGGGCTCCAAAGCCAGCCTCCCGCCCGGATGGACCCCTTCCGGTAAAGACTGAGGAAATCCTCAGTGACACACAAAAACCTCTTATTTCCCTGCGTGAAATAAGAGGTTTTTTTATATTTTATCGATTCAAGTGACTCCTTCTGCCATTTCCGAAGGAACTTCGACCGCAGTTTTATTTTCACCACCGATAATATACCACTCCTTTTCCAAGTCCCGTTTAGCCCCCGATTCCTTCAAGGGTAGTCAGTCTCTCCTACAATCAAAACCACACATGTCTTCTCCTCGTCCCCATGTTTGGGGATTCTTTTTTCACTTTCGACTGGACTATCTAATTGTCACAGTATTAGAAGAAGTTTTCGTCCCCATGTTTGGGGATTCTTTTTTCACTCTCCCATACAAAACTATCAAAGAGTGGTTTATCAATGGTTTTCGTCCTCATGTTTGGGGATTCTTTTTTCACCAGATTCGAATCGAAATTATCGTTACCTGCATTGACGCCGTTTTCGTCCCCATGTTTGGGGATCTTTTTTTCACGAGGTGCATGAGAATGATGTGTTTGATTATGAATACGGGTTTTCGTCCCCATGTTTGGGGATTCTTTTTTCACTTATCTATGGCACCACCACGCATACAGAGGAAGAACTGTTTTCGTCCCCATGTTTGGGAATTCTTTTTTCACAATACTTTGACGGGGAAACACCATCTATTGAAGAGGGTTTTCGTCCCCATGTTTGGGGATTCTTTTTTCACCTGATGAATGAATGGAATCATCCGTTTATCAACTCGATTGAGTTTTCGTCCCCATGTTTGGGGATTCTTTTTTCACAGAATACAATAAGGGCGATGAACTCATGGAATGGCTTGTTTTCGTCCCCATGTTTGGGGATTCTTTTTTCACGTTGCATAGAAACACCGCCGAACGTGAAAAGGGTACTAGAGGGTTTTCGTCCCCATGTTTGGGGATTCTTTTTTCACTTTCCTAAAAATTGAATCAATATTGAGAAGAACGGAAGTTTTCGTCCCCATGTTTGGGGATTCTTTTTTCACAGCAGGCCCGGGAGGCCCCACGGGGTGGGCTCTCTATAGCCCTTTTGCGGCGGGAATTTCCAATTGATTAGAATTCTCATTATTTTCACCCTTTGACCTACTGTTTTCTTAGATTTCATGCCTATCGGCGGGGATTTTTATTACTGTAGTCTTTTCTGCCTATTCACTCTGCCTGAGACTCTCTATGATTTTATCATTTAAACTGTCATAGGTCCATGGAATATCTCTTCCCATAATCAGCCGGGCTGCTTCATGAAGTAAAGAGATAATATCCTTTGCCCGCAGCCCGCCAGGTATACCAGGCGATTTGTCCCAGCTTTCTGCCGTGGCTTTCTGTATCAGTTCATCATCCAGATTCGTGATTTCGTGGGCCACCAGGTTTCTGATTCTTTCTTCCACCACCCGAAGACAGGTGAAGATGCGGGTAATCCTTTCATGTCCGCTGTTCCCCTTCAAATCATTGTTTTGCAGATATTCGCAAATCATGACCATGGTTCTGAAGGATAAAGGGCAATCGCGGAAGGTATTTCCCAGCTGTGTTTCCATGTAAGCCAGGAGTTTGGGATATTGCCGATTCAGCAAGTACCTTTTGACATAGTACTTTACATTTCCTTTCTTATCGCAGCAGTCCTCCAAGTGGAAGCAGGTTAGTTTTTTCATATATTTGATTCCTAAATCCATCAATACCGGTGACAGCTTGACCACAAATTCAGGATACTGCTTTTTTCTCTCACGAAGCTCCATGACCTGGAAATATTCTGAAAAATCATCGGGGCTGGCAATGAGCGGTTTCCCTTTGTATTGGGAAATGACCTTATTGGCCTGACGCCAAAGAAGGTCTCTCCGATACATGGCATGGTGAAGCATCTTTTTTGTAGTATCGGAAAAGAGGGTGGGATTCAGTCTCACCAGTTCATAGGCGCCGGCATATTCGTAGTTTCTTACAAGGGACTCAATCTGCATGGAAATCCCATGCCGTTTCAGTAGAAGCAGCGGCGGCTCTTCGCAGCGGTCAGGCGCCCCTTCCTCATTATCTTCATTGCAGTCCAGCATTTCCACCAGTTCTTCACTGGTCCGGCAGGGATGGTTGCCGCGGTTCGAGCTTTTTTCCGGGCTGTGCACCTGGATAGCCTTCGCTTTTGGATAGTCCAGCGCCAGAAGAGCCATGACCGTCTTAATCTGAGGCGTACCGGAACTTACATTGAGAAGCCATTCTGCACCGGGATTCTCTTCATAAGCTCTGGCAAAGTCTTCCTGCATAACAGTCAGGTTTTCATACTTTTGAGGCTCTGTAATGCCGCTCTTAATATAGGCAATGGACGTATCTGGTGAGACAGAGTGTATGCCTTTTGTATAACAGGCCATATCTTCTTCTTTTTTCTCCATGTCCGCCGTCAGAAAAAGAATCACTTTATCTACCTTATAATGCCGCAAAATATGAAGAATGGCACCATCGTGATAGCCTCTTACCGGGTCTGTATCACCGGCGGGGGTAAATAAAATACGCAATTATTTCACCTCTCTAAAAAATGAAATCTCCGCCTCTGTCCCGCCCATGCCAAGAGCCGTTTTCATGCCTGTCCCTGCATAGGTTGCAAAGTCCGCCAGCACCGCTGTGAGTCGGGAAGCCATATCATTCCGGAAAAGGCCGTAGGACACATCTCCCCGGAACGCCCGGATTCTCCTGCCTTCCAGCGAGAAAGGGTGCATGTGCAGATGGTAATCTACCACCTGCATTTCTTCATCCAGCTGATCCGCCGTGCGGTCAGAGTCAATGAGGGAACAGTCCGTATAGACATTCCATTTACTCACCAGATTTTTCAATATAAGGTAGGGGAAAGGAAAAACAGCATAGCCTCCCTGGGTCTTACAGGAGGTGGAAGTCAGAAATCTGAAATGGATATGATGAATTTTATTATGATTCAGTACATATTTAGACTCTATGTCTCCGAAAGTCTCCTGCCTGACAACGCGGAAATGGGACAGTTCCAGGTCATAGTCTCTCTGCTTCAGGCGATATCGGTTCTTACTAAGCAGGGGATAAATCAGTCGTTCAAAGGCTTCATCGGTAATGGTCTGTATACGCCATACCGGTTTTCCTTCTACCACAGTAACATACTGGCTGTAGGGCCGTACCTGCTGGGTATGCATTTCCTGCGCCCAGGATGAGTCCGTCCTTTCCATCAGGAGTCCCTGGAGGAGAGATCCCATGGACTGATTCAGCTTTTCCCCCGCCGGAAGAGTCAGCTCAAATTCTACCTGTCTGAGCATAGTGGTTTCTCCCCTTCCAGATAGCAGAGGCCCATGAGATAGTTTACCCCATCCACCTCTGCCATTTTCAGAGCATGAGGTGAAATTTCCGTATCCTTCCCATGATCGCCCCTCTTGAACATGTTCTCCATGAGCTTTCTGACCACATACACCGCATCCTCTTTGCTCGGCGCCAGAGCATACACCAGTGTTTTGGAAATGTATCCGGCACCGCCTCCCAGGACCAGGTCCGCATTCCTGGCGTTTTTAATATCCTGAAGTTCGTCCTTTGCATAGGGTTCAAAGGGCTTCTTCAGGATTTCATACTGGAAATTAACAAACTCCCTGAGTACGTCCACAAAATCCTTGAAGTTATGAATTCCAAAATGACCCATGGCTGATGCATCATCATCAAAGCCAAGAGTAAATCCCAGTGTCGAACCGGCCTTAAGAGTTTCCCGGAACAGAGACACCTCATGGGTACGGGAGGTATCAAGGCCCAGGTCTGTCTTAGGCACAACGCACAGGCCGCCATTGACCAGCCTGGCATCACTGACCGTAAGCCCCCGGAAATAGCTTTTCACCATGTCCCTTTTCCCGTTTTTCTCCGGAGGAATGGTCGCCTTTTTTTCCAGGTTATCCATGGCTTTTCCCATGTCTTTTTTATTTCCGGCAGCTCTCCTGATATTTTCCCAGTCCTTGCTGTATGCGCTGCGATTCTGCAGAATATGATGAGCCAGAATGGCTGTACGGAAAGCTCCTTTTAAAGAAGACCCCGGAATGTAGGGATTTCCTTTGGCATCCAGTACAAAGCCCGCAATTTCATTGGGTGCTTTATCTGGATTTCCCAGATAAGGCTCTGTACGAAGGACAGCCCTCTCCTTTTTCATGGCATGCAATATATTTCCTATACTGCCATATTCCCTGCACAGCCTGTCCTGATGAGACAAATAGCCAAACAGATTCAGATGGAGCGGATTGGCTAAAAGTGCATTGGAAAAATCATCCATGATTCCATGACGGCCAAGAAAGCGAATCCATCCTGATTCATCAAGGAAATGTACTTCTCCTGCCTTTTTATCATAAATGTACTGACTTTTTTGAACCTTTTCACCGCTCCCCACAAAAACCGGCGACTGGCACACCAGTGATACCTTCCAATAATGCATACTCATTTCGGCACCCCCAGATACAGTCCTTTCCCATAGCGGTACACCGGATGACTGACTGCCCCGGTGCTGACGTCCGCCACCCGGCCATGGAGACGGGACGAGAAGCAGCTGCCCGATGACAGCATATAGACTGATTTTGTTTTGACAGGACTTTCCATGCCCGGTGTCCAAGTAAAGCCGCTCCGCTGTACCCAGAGCCCTGAACCGCGAGATGCTTCCTCTATTTCATTATCTGCCGGAAGAAATACGGATAATGCCATCTGGCAATCGGTCTTTCCATCTTCCAAAAATTTGGCCAAGAACGCTTCATCCTCATTATCGCTTTTAGAGGAAAGGAAAATCCCATCCTGCTCCTTTATAAAAGTTCCCATGCCACTTGATTTTCTGCCACCGATTCCCGCCATACCTGTCAAGCAAATCAATGACTCCAGCCACTCCCAATCAGCGGAATTTTCCAAACGGACCAGCACATACAAACCGGAATGGGGAGCGAAAAAATAGGAACCAGCAGAATAGGGTGTCCTCGTTCTTCCGTCAAAATGCACCACGGACAGGGCCTCTCCAAAAACAGGCTCCTCCTCCAGTGATGCAGAGCCATAGCGCAGATCATCTATATAAAGACCCAGATCAGAAGCCTTGAGGAAAGCTCTCTTCTTGCTTTTCTTACGGAAAGAAGACATGCTCCTTGCCTTTTGCAGGGACTCCACCTGCATATCTTTCGCAGGAATAGAAATCACAGGCTTGGGAATATACCATTCATAAATCCCATCTCTCAGAACCCAGGGAAATAAGTCAGAAAAAGCGATTTCCTCATGATTCACCTTTTGAACCAACTTATCCAGCATCTGTCCACCCAGCCGGGCCGCTTCACTGCAAAGGGCGCTGAAAAAGGTATCCGCCCTGCAGATGGGCTGCACCGCATCCAGTCCTCCCCCGCCGGATGCATCGCCAAAATGGACAGGAGCCGTAAATTTCAGGGGAAGAATGATATAGGTACTCATAAGGAAGCACTTTCAAACTGACCGGCCAGTTCTGCATCCGGTTTCGCTTTACCCGTATGAGCATCCACCCTGGTCACAGAAAAGCCGGAGAAAGCCACTCGTCCATACCCCCGAGAACCATGACCGCCCAGATAGTCCAACTGAAGCAGCCGGAAGCCATCTCTAAGCACATCCATGTCTTCCGTAAAATCTGCTTCCTTTTCCAAGTTGTAGACCAGCTGAAAATCAAACTGCATGCCTGCCGGTACCCTTTCAATCTGCCTTGGATTGGCCACACCGGTAGCACGGTTGATGGTATTTTCAAATTTCACTTCTCCCAAATAGGTATCCGTATCCAGGCTGGAAAACTGCTTTATCGATGTGTCCCTCACAAAGGAATCGGAAAACTGGAGTCGGGAGAAAAGAATGTGATTCTTCTGGGCGGAGCCAAAAAGGCGAAGCACCACTTCTTCATCATTGTCCGGAGAATTGCCTATACCACCGCCATTCCTCGTTTTAGCCAGGAGGGTACGCATTTTCCCTTTCACCGAGCTTCCCGGGATCATGGGCTGTTTGGTGAGAGGGTCCCGCACAAATACACTGTCTACGGCACCGATAGGAGCATAATCACTGGAACCACCAATATGAAGGCCGGTTTTCACAGTCAATACTGCGCGAATAATCACCTTTTCTAAAAGCTGTGTCTGTTCCATGATTAATCCTTCCCTCCATAAAACTTATGAAATGCCACCAGTGCTTCCACATAGCGGGCAAAGTTTTCATACCTTTCCAGACTGTCTCCGATTTTATCGATTTCACCAATTAATCCTGATTTGTCTGCAAATTCTTTCACCGGATTTGCGCGATACCGTCCAGAATCAGCCCGCCCAATCTGGTAAGCCAGCTTGACCTTCAGAAATTTGATTTCCATCTGTAAATCCTCTGGAATCCTGCCGGAGGCAGATGATTTATTCCCATTTTTAAACTGGTCTATCTTGCCGTTCACCCGATTCACAGCTGTCAGGAATTTCCTGATCTGGGAGGTCGTCACCATTTTAGAGCCATTGCTTTTCTGTGCTTCTTCGCTTAATGCACGCATGACTTTGTCAGCCCGATCTACATAGTTATCCATAATTCCTCCTTATTTATCCCGCATGCCGTAAATTACAAGACGAAGTGCCGTTTCCAATTCTGCCCGATCCTCTCCGGAGCTTCTCCCCCATCGGAAAAGAGCGTCGCGGACTTCACTGTAGCACTTTTTTTCTTCTTCCCTGCATTCCTTTCCCCCACTGCTTTCCGGGTCCAGCCGGGCAATGGCATAGGCAAAATGAGCCAGATTGAAGGTCGGCTCCTTCAGGATTCCCAGAATTCGATAGAGAAGAGACTTCCCCGCCGGAAGCAGGGTCTGCCGAGTTTCAGAATCATTCAATCCCGCCAGCCGGAAATGAGTCAGAAGGAACTGCAGCTTGTCGCCCCAGACGCCCTCTTCCAGCTCCTTCCAACGGAAAACAGGCAGAGTATCTTCCAGCTCATTCCTGCCAAAGAGGGCCAGGCTGTCTTTCACAGCATCATTCTTCTTCTTTGCCCCATCTTCCATCTCTCCCGTATCCGAAGCCATCCGTATCATCGGATAGGTGGGAGAAAAAAGCCCCAAACCGGCGGAGAAGGAAAGCTGCCCATTGGTATAGCTGTGAAATGCTCTTCTAAGATCCACCGAGAGCTCCAGCAGATCGTCCCAGGCACCAGCTATAAAAATATCGTCGCCGCCGGAATAAACAATATGAACAGCGCGGCTGCCTTTCTTCTCATGGAATAGATAGAAAGGCTGCTGCCCCTTTGGCAGTTCTTTTCTGCAGATATGGGAAATGATACCGGCGAAAAACATGGACAGGCTGCGTGACATGGAAGCATAACGGGAAAGAGTCCCATATGTCTTCGGAAGGCCTGCCATAAAGACAGCTCCCAGCCAGTCCACATCAGCCCGAAGGATGCCCAGCCGGCAAATACCCGTTTCACCCTCGCCGCCGGATCTTTCTGCCAAATCCGCAAAGTCAAGAATTTTTCCATCCTCCCTTGCCGCATAATCTCCTACCCACAGACGGGTGGCAATGACTTCTGAAGTGGTGGAATCATTCTTGCTATAAATCCGTTCAATCACTCCGTCCCTCATATATTCCTTACCTTCCGACGGAGTCACTGCCTTCAGCCACTGGTCATGAAAGGGGGCAGGAAGAAGAATGCTGTCCGGCTCTTCCCGATTCAATACGACAAAGAAAGTGCTCTCCCTATCGGGATTTCTATCAATCATCATTTTTCCCAGATAATACATACCATTGCACTGCGGACAGACCTGGAGTTTTTCTTCATTGTCTCCCCTCTCCGCCATGTAATTGGAAAGAAGGGACTCTTTCAGGGAATGATGACAAAGACCGCACTCCTTCATGCCTGATTCCATAACATTCAGCGGGCTGTCTTCAGAAGTCATGAGCTCTACCTGAGCCGGACTGTATCGGACCTGCTTCTTCTCCGCCACCTTTCGATTCACCCGGCGGAATATGGAGTCTTTCCCCTCCTTTTCCCCCATCAGATCCTCCGCACATACCGGTACCCAGCCTGCGGCCAGATAAAGACTTGTTCCATAAAGGGAGAGCAGCTTGTCATTCACCTTTTGGAAAGCCTCTTCCAAAACCTGTATTGTTTCCCCGGAATTGTCTGCCAGCATGTAGAAATGACCGCCGCCGGAATAAATAAGGTTTGCCCTTGAAAGCCCCAGTCTACACAGTATTTCATCCACCACATTTTCCAGAACAATCTGCAGATAGAAAGACCGCCCCCGAAGCATACGCATGGCTCCTTTGGTGGGCACACGGTAAATGAATTTCTGTATACCGGAAAAATCACCGGAAATAAAGAGCATATTCTTCTCCCGGCGATGGTCCTTTCCGTGGGTGAAACAGTAGTCCTTGTAGTCATGATTCCCCTGACTTTCGAGATACCGGAAAAGCGAGGTCCCGATAGCTGCTGTCATTTTTACGTGATCATACAGGGAAATATCAGCCACCTGATTCCTGTCCGTGCTGGAAGGAACGAAACTGACCGTATCCTCCAAAATACGAAGCAGCTCATCAGGTTCCATATCCTGTGGCGCCTTCCGCTGGAAATTAACTTTCAGGTCATTCACTATGGTCTGGTATTTCCCCGGCGTTGCCACAAGGCTCGGATTCCTGACCGGATAATTGGGTTCCTCCCCGGCATCCAGCTCATTCAACGGGAAATAGGACTTTTCTTCCTTCTTTGTTCCTTCAAATACATTGAAAACATTCTCCAGGCATATGGACGGATCAAAGGAAAAAGTTTTCTTTCCATCCGCCACATCTTTCCGATCCGCACCGGCCGCTATATTATCCGCTTCATACACCAGATAAGCCAGATCATCCACTGCCAGATGAGCCCCGCTTAAGTCCCTTCCATGATGATAGCGGACACAACGCAGGATGGCCCCGCCTGCTTCAGAGCCTTCACAAAAAGGGCGCAAAAAATCAGAGCCTAAAAGAGAATGGGACTTTTTCTCTCCTCCAGCTCTGTAATTTACTTTTCCCACATCATGTAGCAAAGAAGCAAGTGCAGCTGTCTTTAATCGATCAACCATTGTACCACCTCACAGCAAAATTGATGAGAATGAATGTGTTTATCTAATTTAATTATAGCATGATGGCATGCAGATAGCCATCCCGCAAAGAATAATAAGAACAATATTTTAAACTCGCTCGTCCCCATGTTTGAGGATTCTTTTTTCACAACGACACCTTTGAGTATGAATATGGACTGGAGCCGTTTTCGTCCCCATGTTTGGGGATCCTTTTTTCACAGGCAAGGTAGTAGTCAAGGCAGTAGAGGGCATGAAGTGGTTTTCGTCCCCATGTTTGGGGATCCTTTTTTCACGACCTGCACGGTAGCATCCGTCCGGAGGCTGGAGGATGAAATCGTTTTCGTCCCCATGTTTGGGGATCCTTTTTCACTTATGGAAATCGTAAAGGAAATCAATGACTTTTGGGCACGTTTTCGTCCCCATGTTTGGGGATTCTTTTTTCACTACATGAATGCAAAAAACTACGCCAGGAGTTCCGGGCTGTTTTCGTCCCCATGTTTGGGGATCCTTTTTTCACTGCTACCACACGGAAACACATTGGGTGGTGGGTGAAATGGCTGTTTTCGTCCCCATGTTAGGGGATCCTTTTTTCACGCAAGACAGGTAGAAGTGAACAAAAAGACGTAAGGCGTTTTCGTCCCCATGTTTGGGGATCCTTTTTTCACAGTCATTAGCTAACTGTTTCCGTTTGTGGTAACTTGTTTTCGTCCCCATGTTTGGGGATCCTTTTTTCACAGCAGGCCTGGGATGCCCCACGGGGTGGGCTCTCTATGGCCCTTTTGCGGCGGGAATTTCCAATTGATTGGATTTCTCATTATTTTCACCCCTTTGACCTTCTGTTTTCTTAGATTTCATGCCCATCGGCGGGGATTTTCTAAATAGGAATAATCCTAACTGCAGACAGGAACTTTTCTATATTGTATCATTCTCTTCTTTTCCGGTCTACAGAAGGATAGGCAGCTGCTTCACCCACTCAACTGCTATCCTGTCCGCGCCAAGCCAGTCCACATTTTCCAGTTCCTCTTTCTTCACCCATCGGAAGTCGGAATGTCCCAGGATGGTCGGGGTACCCCTGCTGCGTGACACAGGTACATTCCAATGAGAAATAGCGCTATTCTCACGCCATCATACAGAAATGATAATGATTCAATGTCCTTTAGTAAATAATCACGTCCTCCGTCTTTATCTCTCCTTTACCCCAGGACTTAACTTTGGTATGATCCTGCAGCTTGTATACGCGAAGAGAGTCTTCATGAAAATCAATAATACGGCTGGCTTCCAACTCCATCTGCTCGCACTGGCGCGGAGTCAAAAATCCTTCAAAACAGGACTTCTGTACCCGTACTGCATAGCGGGATAAACATTTTACCATAGCCAGTCTTTTCTTATTATTCACAATGTCATAAATAATCAGAATAATCATTCTGGAATCATCTGCAGCGACCAGTTCTTCCTCTTTCATTACCGAATCACCAGGGCTTTCAATGTCTCCGGATTTTTAGTATGCAGAGCCTGCCTATAGGAGTCGCATTCCATTTGAATTGTATGTCGCCATGAATACTTGCCGTCAAAATAAGAATTGACACTTCGCAATTTCCGTTCATAGGCCTGAATGAAAATTCGACGCCCTACACGATTCAGGTAAACACCACCATTATCGTCATTTCTTACAAAACAGTCCTTATCTATTTCATGATGAGTAACAAGTGCCAGGCAAAAAGAATCGACAATAGCAGCCCGCCACGGCTCCATAAGATCTGATGCCAATGCAGGATGCCCCTTGCGAAGAGCATGAAAAAAGCCAATATAGGGACTCAGTCCAGTTCTGGTGATAGCACTATAAAAGTCGTACATGAGAAGCGTATAGCCAAAGCTCAGCATGGAATTAAAGAAATCCTTCGGTGGTCTTCTCGATCTTTTTTCAAATTGAAATTCCGAAGGCAAAAAGGAAGACAAAGCCTTGAAGTAAATCCGGGAAATGGCTCCTTCATATCCCATCACTTCCTCTATCGTTTTCGCTTTATGTAATTGATCTGCAAATATACGTATGCGATTATAAGCCTCCTTGACATCTTCAAGACCAGCCCGTCGATTATAGTTTCTCAAAACAGCACGCTGATTATAGATTTTGCGAAATATCACCATGCGCCCTAAATTGAGACAAAATATACCATCCTGCAGCATATCAAACTGTTCTTTAACCTGTATTACATCTCTATCAGAAGTAGATTCCAGCCGTCCAAAGAACTTACCTTCTGTAGATAGCCAGGTAACCGGAATATTCCTTTTCAAGCAATCCACAATCACCTTGGACGAGACCTGAATAGCATCTATCAAAGTGACTCCCTCTACCATTTCCGAAGAAACTTCTGCCATAGTTTCGTTCTCACGACTGATGACATACCGTCCTTCTCGTAATCCAAGTTTCGCTCCAGCTTCCGTCAAGTAGAGCCAGCTCATGCTGAATCACCTCTCATACAATCAAAGCCATACAATCCTATCCTTCGCCCCCATGTTTGGGGATCCTTTTTTCACAATGAAGCTTCTAAGCTCAAAGGAGGCCGCAAAGTAGTTTTCGTCCCCATGTTTGGGGACCCTTTTTTCACGTGCCCGCTGCTATTGACTTGTTGTTATGCCTTGCAATGATGTTTTCGTCCCCATGTTTGGGGATTCTTTTTTCACAGCAGACCTGGGATGCCCCACGGGGTGGGCTCTCTATGGCCCTTTTGCGGCGGGGATTTCCAATTGATTGGAATTCTCATTATTTTCACCCTTTAACCTTCTGTTTTCTTAGATTTCATGCCTATCGGCGGGGATTTCTAAATACGAATAATCCAAACTACAGTCAGGAACTTTTCTATATTGTATCATTCTCTTCTTTTCCGGTCTACAGAAGGATAGACAGCTGCTTCACCCACTCCACCACTATCCTGTCCGCGCCAAGCCAGTCCATATTTTCCAGTTCCTCTTTCTTCACCCACCGAAAAGCAGAATGTTCCAGGATGGTCAGGGTCCCCCTTGCCACGTGGCAGAGGTAGCATTCCATGGTCAGGTGGAAATCGGGATAGTCGTAGTCCACGGTCCCAAGGAACTGATCCACTGCAATATCCGCCGCCAGTTCTTCTTTGATTTCGCGCTGGAGGGCGTCTTCCGGCTTTTCGTCTTTTTCTATCTTGCCGCCGGGAAATTCCCAGCAGCCTTTAAATTCACCGTAGCCTCGGCAGGCGGTGAAGATTCTGCCCTGGTCTACGATGACAGCGGCGGCCACATGAATGGTTTTCATCAGGATTTTCCGTCTCCTTCGCCTTTCTTTTCAAAACGGTATTTCTGTTTCACGTCCGGATATTTTTCATGGTCCACTTCCGATAGGAACATGGCCAAAGGCCGGGCATAGATGCCGTAGTCGCCGTAAAGGGCCCGGTAGACTGCCAGTTTTTCTCTTGTTTCTGTATGGGTGGCTATGGCTATGATCTGGTAGTCATGGTTTTTGAAATGGTGCCAGATTTCTCCGGCTTTGGGATTTTCACGCATTTGGTCTCCTTTGGGAATATAGAGATTTGAGAATTGAGAATTGCGAGGACGGCAGGTGGCTGCAGCGTCATGCAGCCGCTCTTCCCGCTGACTGGTAT
>UMDT01019992.1_pt1 | contig 15805 bp, 10 predicted proteins | sample 1964561 | NCBI WGS metagenome assembly UMDT01 (sample SAMEA4836001, study PRJEB28245) | human gut metagenome | biome: gut microbiome; material: fecal sample | place: Denmark | collected 2008
ATCCATGAACTGATTTCCTGTGATCTGGTAAAATTTCTCTTTATCGATCAGTTTGAAACTTTCTTCGATCATTCCTTCTGTACGTGCATCACGGTAATGTACAGGGTTCTCAAGAAGTCTTCCTTCCTCGTCGATCAGTCCAAAATCAACTCCCCATGTGTCGATACCGATACTTTCGATCTTTCCACATTTCTTTGCTTTGATCAGACCCTGTTTGATTTCAAAAAATAATCTCAGTACATCCCAGTACATTGATCCATTCAAAATAACCGGATCGTTAGAAAAACGGTGAAGTTCTTCAATGCTGATCTTGTCACCATCAAAAGTTCCGCACATTGCTCTTCCGCCTGAAGCACCAAAGTCAAATGCTAATACTTTTTTCTCCATAATCTTCCTCTTTTCTTAATACTCTTTTAGTCGGTATTAAAACGGGGGCCCTGCATAGGCAGACCCCCCGCATTCTTTGTTCTAGTTCTGTATCGAAACTGTATTTACAGTCTTTTTACATTTCCTGACAAAAGGACTCCTTCTTATTTGTAAAGTGGTCCGTAGTTCTTACAAGCTCTGAAGTCAGCGCCTTCTTTATCCATTCCAAATGCATTCCATGCTGCCGGACGGTAGATATCTTTCTCCGGTACGTTGTGCATAGATACTGGAATACGAAGCATTGAACACATTGTGATCAGGTCAGCTCCGATGTGTCCATAGGAGATAGCACCGTGGTTAGCTCCCCAGTTGTTCATTACATCATAAGCTGTCTTGAATGCTCCCTCTTTACCATCACATCTTGGAGCAAACCATGTACATGGCCATGTGTAGTCTGTACGTTTCCAAAGCTTATCAGATACTTCTTCCGGAAGTTCAAGTGTCCATCCTTCTGCAATCTGAAGAACCGGTCCAAGTCCTTTTACAAGGTTAAGACGGATCATTGTAGCTGGCATCTGAGCACGTGTCTCGTAACGGCTTGAGTATCCACCTCCACGGAAGTATCCGTTGTCAGCCATGCACCACTCTGTAGCATCCATGATTGCTTTCTGGTCTTCTTCTGTAACGTTCCACCATTCTTTCATAACGCCGTTACCGTTCTCGTCTTTAGCAACACCAGATGCATCAAGACAAGCTGCTCCAGAGTTGATCAGGTGAAGGAATCCACCGTTCTCTTTAGCAACACCCTCAAGGTCATATCCTGTAGCTTTCTTAACTGCCTCTGGGCTCCAGTATGTACGAACATCAGCGAAAATCTGAGCACGTCCTGTAAGAAGTTTCATGAACATCATTCCAAGTCCGTTGAGAACGTCGTTCTCTGTAGCAAGGATGTATGGCTCACGAGCTCCGTTCCAGTCGAAAGATGTATTCAGAACTGCCTCTGCGAAGTCTCCGTTCGGATAGAAGTCTGTCCACTGTCTCTGTCCCTGGAATCCAGCTGCCAGAGCGTTGTGTCCGATTGCTTCCTCTGAGAATTTCTCGTCAAGATTCTTGTTTCCGTTCATAAGGTCTTTGATGATAACTGCCATCTTAACAACGAACTCGAACTGCTCCTCTTTCTCCTCTGGAGAAGCCTGAAGCTCTTCTGGGTTCTTATCCCAACCAATCTTGCAAGTCTCTTTTGCCCATTTAAGAGCTTTCTCGAACTCAGCCTTGTCATAGATTTCCTCTGACATACGACGGATGATTTCTACCTCGTCAACAGACTCTACACGCATTCCAAGGTAAGACTCGATGAAATCAGAATCGATGATAGATCCACCGATACCCATTGTAACAGATCCAATCTGAAGGTAAGATGTTCCTCTCATGGATGCTGCTGCAACAGCTGCACGTCCGAATCTGAGAAGTTTCTCTTTAACGTCTTCCGGAATTGTTGTGTCGTCAGCTTCCTGAACGTCATGTCCGTAAATTCCGAATGCCGGAAGTCCCTTCTGTGCATGTGTAGCAAGTACAGATGCAAGGTATACAGCTCCCGGTCTCTCTGTTCCGTTGAATCCCCATACAGCTTTGATTGTCTGTGGATCCATATCCATTGTCTCAGCTCCGTAGCACCAGCAAGGTGTAACTGTAACTGTGATATCTACGCCTTCTCTTCTGAACTTATCAGCACAAGCAGCACTCTCACCTACACGTCCGATTGTTGTGTCAGCGATAACAACTTTAACCGGCTCACCATTTGAATATCTTAAATTCTCCTCAAACAGTTTTGCTGCAGATTTTGCCATGTTCATTGTCTGCTCTTCAAGAGATCCTCTTACGTCAAGAGCTCCTCTACGTCCATCGATTGTCGGTCTGATACCAATTACTGGATAAGATCCTACTAATCTTCTTTCTGCCATAATTACATTCCTCCTTAATTGTTTGCCTTGCTCTGCTTATCTTCCTTCGCAGAACCGCTTCTTTGAGTATCATTATAGTTCTTTCCTTTCTTTTTGTCTTGTGGTATACTAGAATAAAAATATAAAGATATTCACCTTTTATACAACAAAGTACAATTTATAAACATATATTTCCACATATGTGTTTGTTTTTACACTATTTAGATTTTTAAAGGAGATTATTGCATGAAATACATCAATTACAGAGAAGAACGTAATCACGGAACCATTGATTTTCCAATTGAATTTTATCATGTTACGCCGAATCATCCACGGTATGAAATGTCTTATCACTGGCACATCGAATATGAACTTATTCGTGTTTTAAAAGGGAAATTACTTATGTCAATTGGTGAAAATGAATTCACTGCAGTAGCCGGCGACCTTATTTTTATAAAAGGAGGGCTTCTTCATGGTGGAATTCCTAAGGATTGTGTCTATGAATGCCTTGTTTTTAACCTTGAATCGCTCATGGCAGTAAATCATGCCAGCGAACGTCTGCTTAAGAAGATCGGAAGTGACACTCTGACTATCCCTTCCCTTATCAAGGCACCCGTAAAGAATTTAGAGCATATCACCTCCATGATGTTTGAACATATCAAAAAGCGTACCGAAGGGCACGAGCTTATGGTGATTGGTACTCTGTACGAATTCTTAGGCTATATTTTGGAAAATAAATTGTATGAAAACGTTCGAATCATCAGTCAAAAGGATAGCCGAAAAATAGAACATTTAAAGAAAGCTCTTGAAGTGATTGAAAACAATTATGCTGACTGTATCACACTGGAAGATCTGGCTCAGGCAGCCGGTATGAATTCAAAATATTTCTGTCGCTACTTTAAAGATATGACCCACAGAACTCCTGTTGACTATCTGAATTACTATAGAATAGAACAAGCTTGTTTCAAGCTCGTTACTTCGAATGAATCAATCGCAGACATTGGACTTAGCTGTGGATTTAACGATGTAAGCTACTTTATCAAAACCTTTAAAAAATATAAAGGAATGACACCGAAGAAATATCTTCGCGCACCACTGTAATCAAAAATTGTGAAGCAGGTTAACCTCCATCATTTTTTCACGCAAAAGGAGATCCCCTTACGGAGATCTCCTCTTTTCATATCTCATTCACTCATGAAATATCCTTATTTATCTTCTTTTTCTGCAGCGTATACAGTTACCAGTTTGTTCAGGTAATCATATCTCTCCATAGCTTCCTGCTCATTGAGAGCGAAGAGCTTGTCAGCCTTAGCCGGGTTAGCTCTCTTCAGTGCGTTGTAACGTACTTCACCATTCAGGAAGTCCTGGTATCCTTCTGCCTTCGGAGCCTTGCTGTCAAGTGAGAACTTGTCTCCCTCTGCAGCCGGGTTGTAACGGAAGTTATTCCAGTATCCACACTCTACTGCCAGCTGTTCCTCTGTCTGAGCTTTGCTCATACCCTTCTTGATACCATGGTTGATACATGGAGCATAAGCGATGATCAGTGATGGTCCCGGATAAGCCTCAGCCTCAGCGATTGCCTTAACTGTCTGGTTGAAGTCAGCACCCATAGCGATCTGAGCTACGTATACGTATCCGTATGTCATAGCCATTCCTGCAAGGTCTTTCTTCTTAGTCTCTTTTCCGCCTGCTGCGAACTGAGCTGTAGCACCAGTCTTAGTAGCCTTAGAGGACTGTCCACCTGTGTTGGAGTAAACCTCTGTATCGAATACCATAATGTTGATATCTTTCTTGCTTGCAAGAACGTGGTCAACTCCGCCGTATCCGATATCGTAAGCCCATCCGTCTCCTCCGAAGATCCACTGGGATTTCTTAGCAAGGAAATCTTTGTTCTTCAGAACTTCTGCTCTCTCTTCGCAATCGCAATCGAGTGCTTCAAGAGCTGCAACAAGTTTGTCTGTAGCTGTTCCGTTTGTAGCGCCTACTGTATATGTCTCAAGATACTCAGCTGCTGCAGCCTTAACTGCCTCATCTGTAGTCTTCTCTGCGATCTTCTCAACTTTTGCTTTCAGTCTGTCTCTGATTGTATTCTGTGCAAGCAGCATACCGTATCCAAACTCAGCGTTGTCCTCAAACAGGGAGTTGCTCCATGCAGGTCCTTTACCTTCCGGTGTTACTGTGTAAGGTGTAGACGGTGAAGAGTTACCCCAGATAGAAGAACATCCTGTTGCATTCGCAATATACATTCTATCACCAAACAGCTGTGTGATCAGCTTAGCGTATGGTGTCTCACCACATCCTGCACAAGCTCCTGAGAACTCAAGGAGTGGCTGTTTGAACTGGCTTCCCTTAACTGTTGTCTCTTTGAATTTAGCAACAACTTCTGGTTTAACCGGAATCTCTCTACCAAAGTCGAAGAATGTCTGCTCTCCTGCATTAGCTTCCATGTTAGCCATTGTAAGAGCCTTCTCAACTTCGCCTGTCTCTTTATTCTTCTTTCCTGGGCAGACATTCACACAAGATCCACATCCTGTACAGTCGTAAGCGGATACTGTCATTGTGAACTTCATTCCCGGCATTCCGATCATATCAAGTGTCTTAAGTCCTTCTGGAGCCTGAGCAACTTCTTCCTCTGTCAGAGCTACCGGACGGATAACTGCGTGCGGACATACATATGCACAACGGTTACACTGGATACACTGATTTGGATTCCAAACCGGAATATCTACTGCGATACCACGTTTCTCATATGCAGATGTTCCTGACGGTGTAGATCCATCAACATAATCATTGAATGCAGATACAGGGAGTGTATTTCCTTCCTGAGCGTTAACTTTTGCCTGGATATTCTTAGCAAATGCAACTGCATCAGTTCTTCCGCCGTCTGCGATGTGTGGTGTAGCAAGTCCTTCATCAGCTGCATCTTTCCAGCTTTCCGGAACTTCTACTTCTACGACCTGTTTTGCACCAGCATCGATTGCATCGTAGTTCATCTGAACGATCTTGTCACCTTTTCTTCCGTAAGTAGCCTTAGCAGCTGCTTTCATAAGGTCAATAGCCTCTTCTTCCGGAATGATAGCTGCAAGTTTGAAGAATGCAGACTGAAGAACTGTATTGATACGTCCGCCAAGTCCGATCTCTTTACCAATCTTGATACCATCGATTGTGTAGAATTTAATTCCGTGGTTAGCGATATAAGCTTTTACCTGTCCCGGAAGATGCTCCTCAAGTCCTTCCATATCCCATGGGCAGTTCAGAAGGAATGTTCCTCCATCAACAAGTTCCTGAACCATGTTGTATTTGTTAACATAAGACGGGTTATGACATGCAACAAAGTTAGCCTGATGGATCAGGTATGTTGATTTAATCGGTTTCTTACCGAAACGAAGGTGAGACATTGTAACACCACCGGACTTCTTAGAGTCATAATCAAAGTAAGCCTGTGCATACATGTCTGTGTTATCACCAATGATCTTGATGGAGTTCTTGTTTGCTCCAACAGTACCATCTGCTCCAAGTCCCCAGAACTTACAGTTGATTGTTCCTTCTGGTGTTGTAACAAGTGGCTTACCAGCATCAAGTGAAAGATGTGTAACATCATCTTCAATACCGATTGTGAATTTAGCTTTCTCATCGTTGTGGTATACAGCAACGATCTGAGCAGGTGTTGTATCTTTAGAACCAAGTCCATAACGTCCTGTGTAAACCGGAACTGCATCGAACTTAGATCCTTTAAGTGCTGCAACAACATCCAGGTACAGTGGCTCGCCAAGTGCTCCTGGCTCTTTTGTTCTGTCAAGAACAGAAATCTTCTTAACTGTATCCGGGATAGCATCGATCAGAGCTTCTGCGCTGAATGGTCTGTAAAGACGAACTTTAACAACTCCGACTTTCTCTCCTGCAGCTGTCAGGTAATCGATTGTCTCCTCGATTGTGTCACAAACAGATCCCATAGCTACGATCACATGCTCTGCATCTGCTGCTCCATAGTAGTTGAACAGTTTGTAGTCTGTTCCGATCTTCTCATTAACCTTATCCATGTACTTCTGAACGATTCCCGGAAGTGCATCATAGAATGGGTTACAAGCCTCTCTAGCCTGGAAGAAGATATCCGGGTTCTGAGCTGAACCTCTCTGGCATGGGTGGTTCGGGTTAAGTGCATGTGCGCGGAACTCGTCGATTGCTTCCATGCTTACCATGTCTTTCAGATCTTCATAATCCCATGTCTCGATTTTCTGAATCTCGTGTGATGTTCTGAATCCATCAAAGAAGTTGATGAATGGAATCTTTCCTTCAAGTGCTGCACAATGAGCAACCGGAGTAAGGTCCATTACTTCCTGTACGCTGGATTCACAGAGCATAGCTGCTCCTGTCTGACGACATGCATAAACGTCAGAATGATCTCCAAAAATTGACAGTGCGTGGCTTGCAAGTGCACGGGCAGATACGTTGAATACTCCCGGAAGCTGCTCACCAGCAACCTTATATAAGTTAGGAATCATAAGAAGGAGTCCCTGAGAAGCAGTAAATGTTGTTGTAAGAGCACCTGCTGCTAATGATCCGTGAACAGCACCTGCTGCTCCGGCCTCGGACTGCATCTCTGTAACCTGTACAGTCTGTCCGAAAATGTTCTCCCTTCCTTCAGTAGCCCACTCATCGATATGCTCCGGCATAACGGATGAAGGCGTAATCGGGTAGATAGCTGCTACTTCTGTATATGCATAAGAAACGTGAGCTGCTGCCTGATTACCGTCCATGGTCTTCATTTTTCTTGCCATTTTTATTCCTCCTTAGGTGTTACATAGGTTTTACACTGAGTTAAGTATAATTAATTCACATGTAGTTTCATTATATCTCCAAAAGTCACAAAAGTCTAGAGTTATAAATATCCTCTTTTGTATATTTTCGTGTACAGAGTATAATTTTGAGAATAGTTATCAGTGCTGTTATTGGGGATTATTACCTAAAACAGGCAGAAATGGGAAAAGCCAGAAGAGTACTTTCTGTTGAACATTAACTCTTCTGGCTTATGAATCACTATACTTTTTTCTTATCATTCTATCTGTTTTTAAACAACCGGTCATCCCACTTCGGTGGTTTTTTCCCTTTAATCTTTGTTGGCACCGGCTCATACTGATCCACTTTTTTCTTCTCATTTCTTTTTCTGCAATGCCTTCTGCAATAGATCAGCATAATTCCTGTCACAATCACCAGGCAACCTGCCAGAAGTTCTGACACCGGAAATCCGATTTCCGGAAGAACAAGCTGATCTGTTCTAAGCCGCTCGATCCACACGCGTCCTGCCCCATAACCAAACAGATACATAAGAAAGAGCTCACCTTCATATTTCTTATGTTTCCTATACAGAAACAATATAATAAGAAGTCCGGCACACCATAATGATTCATACAAAAATGTCGGGTGTACCTGAATATAACTGACTCCGTCAATTCTCTGCATGTTCTCGCGCATAAGTTCTGTGATATCTCCCGGTCTTACAGCATCAACCGGAAGCCTCATCGCAAACAGACAATCCGTATATTCTCCAAATGCTTCCCTGTTAAAGAAATTCCCCCAACGGCCAAGCATCTGACCATTCAGAAGCGCCAGTGCAATTGTATCCAAAATCTGAAATGGTGATTTTTTCTTAACAGCAGCCATCACAAAAACTGCGATCACTGCTCCGATCACGCCGCCATAAATTGCCAGACCACCTTCTCTGAGATTAAAGATAGACAACAGATTATCTTTATATAAATCCCAGGAGAAAATCACGTAATAGATTCTTGCACCCGCAATTCCTGCGATCACTCCGACAATTCCCATATCCAGATAGTCTTCCGGATTTTGTCCTGTTCTTTTTGCCTCCGCTGTGGCAATCAGAAATCCAATCAAAATTGCTGCACCGATGATCATGCCGTAGTAAGCAATGGAAAAACCAAAGATGCTGATGCTTTTTCCTACATGATCCAGATAAATCCCTAAATTCGGAAAGCTGATATTGTAATGCATATTATGTTATTTCCTTTCATATCCACAGAAATCAGGAACAAATCTAGTTGTCCCTGATTCCTGTTTTTACTGCTTTTCCAATTAGAAAACAATGAATCTAACCGGTTTTTAAGCATATTCCCTATATCTGTTAAACGTTAAATCTGAACAGCATGATATCTCCGTCCTGAACGACATAATCTTTTCCTTCCAGACGAACTAATCCTTTTTCTTTCGCTGCCGCATGAGTTCCACATGCCATCAGATCATCATAACTTACTACTTCCGCACGGATAAATCCACGTTCAAAGTCTGTATGGATCTTACCAGCTGCCTGTGGTGCCTTAGTTCCCTTCTTGATTGTCCATGCACGAACTTCCGGCTCACCTGCTGTCAAATAACTGATCAGTCCAAGAAGATGATAGCTTGCCTTGATCAGCTTCTCAAGTCCGGATTCTTCCAATCCAAGATCTTCAAGGAACATAGCCTTCTCATCATCATCTAACTGAGAAATTTCCTCTTCAATCTCAGCACATACAACAAACACTTCGCAGTTTTCTTTTTTTGCATACTCACGAACAGCTTTAACGCCTTCATTATTCGCACCATCATCCGCAAGATCATCCTCAGATACATTTGCTGCAAAGATTACCGGTTTTGCTGTCAGAAGATTATACTCTGCAAGCCATGCCTGCTCATCTTCATCCTCTGTCACAAAGCTCTTCGCCATCTTATTCTCTTCCAGATGCGCTTTCAGACGGTTCTGAAGATCCAGCTCTTTTGCCGCCATCTTATCGTTTCTTGAAAGCTTCACTGTCTTGGAGATTCTTCTTTCAAGAACCTCAAGATCTGAGAAGATCAGCTCAAGGTTGATTGTCTCAATGTCACGCAGCGGATCAATGCTTCCGTCTACATGCACAATATTCGTATTCTCAAAGCATCTTACTACATGAACGATTGCATCAACCTCACGGATGTTGGCAAGAAACTGGTTTCCAAGTCCTTCTCCTTTTGATGCTCCCTTCACAAGTCCTGCAATATCAACAAACTCGATTGCTGCCGGAATGATCTTCTTTGTATGATACATCTCTCCAAGCACATCCAGTCTCTTATCCGGAACTGTTACGACACCGACATTTGGGTCAATTGTACAGAATGGATAGTTTGCAGATTCTGCACCGGCCTTTGTCAGTGAATTGAACAGTGTACTTTTTCCTACGTTCGGTAATCCCACGATTCCAAGTTTCATTTTCTCTATTTCCTCCTTAAAACCTTGATTTCTAAAGCTAAATCCACAAGGTCTATTTCTCTTATTTTCTGTTATGTGACTCTTTCACAAAAAGAAGCCCCAAAATAGCATCTAATATTATACTATAATGGGGTTTGAATTTCAATCTCTCGTCTCCATCAAAATCACTTTTCCAAACACGAAAGAGATCTTCACTTCATCTTCACCTTCTGCAAACTCATTACTCACACACAAGCTGTCTCCTGATGAGAGCAAATGATTCTGCAATGGATATTTTGCACCGCTGATACAGAAATCCTCAACCGGAAGTTGCATCGGAAATACTGAAAAATACTTTCCGAAAGCTTCTTCTCTGCGAATTGCGATTCCATGATCAAGCAGACGAATTCTATTATGACTGTCTAAGATCATCGCCTGAGATCCTGCTTCAAGTGCAATATTCAGGCACTGAACATTAGCCCAGAAATGATCCAGACGATTTCCTGTTCCTCCAAGAATCCAGATTTCTTTTCTTCTGAGTCCAAGACACATACGAAGTGCAATCTCCGTATCAGACGCATCCTTTACCGGATTGAACTCCCGGATCGGTACACTTGCTTCTTTTCTATAATAATCAATCACTTCTTCCGGTACACTGTCAAAATCTCCCACAATGTAATCCGGCTTGATCTTATGTTCATAAAGAAATGCGAGTCCTTTATCTACTCCGATAATAAATTCTGTCTCTTCTGCCTCAAGAATTGGAAGGACAAAATCTTCTTCCAGCATTCCCCCGCTCACAATAACTGTTCTCTTACACATTGCCGTTTAAAATCTCCATAAACTTTGCTGTATTATCTTTGATATCACCTTTAAAAACGCCTGAACCTGAGACCATTACATTCGCTCCGGCTGCAAGTACTTCTGCCACGTTTTTATGATATATTCCACCATCTACTTCAATATCAGTTGTAAGTCCTTTCTCATTCAGAAGGTTTCTCAATTCACTGATACGCTCCAGTGATTCCGGAATAAATGCCTGTCCGCCGAATCCCGGTTCTACAGACATGATCAGAAACATCTCTGCCTGATCCAGATATGGAAGCAGTACATCAACCGGTGTCTTTGGTTTAATAGAAATTCCCACTTTCGCTCCTGCTGCATGGATTTTATCAATTGTTGCCTGCAGATCTTCACATGCTTCATAATGAACTGTAACGATATCTGCTCCTGCTTTCACGAATTCTTCCACATAACGGATCGGTTCTGTCACCATGAGATGAACATCCAGTGTCTGTGTTGTTGCTCCCTTGATTGATGCGAGAACAGGCATTCCAAAAGAAATGCTTGGAACGAACATTCCGTCCATCACATCAAAATGAATATACTCTGCGCCTGCTTCTTCTGTTAATTTCAACTGTTCTCCTAAAATCTTGAAATCTGCTGAGAGAATAGATGGTGCCAAAATATTTTTCATAAACTTAATACCTCTTTCTTTCCTTTAGTTCACGGTACATCTCCGTATAATCTTCATATCTGATCTTATGGATCTTCCCTTCTTCAACTGCCTCTTTTACAGCGCATCCGGGTTCATGAATATGGTCACAGCCATTGAACTTGCACTGTCCTTCAAACAGTGTGAATTCCGGAAAATAATATTTTAAATCTTCTTTTTCGAAATCATTGACGTAAAGAGAACTGAATCCCGGAGTATCCATAATATAAGAATCTTCTCCAATCACAATCAGTTCGGAATGTCTTGTTGTATGTTTCCCACGGTCAATCTTCTTACTGATACTTCCTGTCTCCATCTTCACTTCAGACTGCAGAAGATTGATCAGGGATGATTTTCCAACACCGGAAGGACCTGCGATCGAAGTTGTCTTTCCTTTTAAAAGTGATTTTAACTCACTGATATTTTCTTCTTCCTTCGCACTTGTGAAGATTACCGGATATCCGCATCCGGTATAAACTTCTTTCAATTCTGCAATTTCAGGATGGCTTGCAATATCTGTCTTATTAAAACATAATACGACAGGTATCTCTTTTCGTTCCATCATGACAAGAAAACGATCCAACAGATTATAATGTGGTTTCGGTTTTGTCACTGCAAACACAACCAGTGCCTGATCAATATTGGCTACTGCCGGACGAATCAACTCATTCTTACGCGGCAGGATCTCTGTGATATTTCCTGTCATTTCTTTTTCATCAAGTACCTCGATCACAGCATCATCACCGACCAACGGCTTGATTCCGTCTTTTCGAAAAGCACCTTTTGCTTTACATTCAAAAATTCCGGATTCTACTACATTCACGTAGTAGAATCCGGCAATCCCTTTTATTATCTTTCCCTGCATATACTTGCTCTCTGTTATCATTGATTCGTGTTCTCTTCTGTCCCGGAATCATTTCCGGAATCTCCACTATCCGGATCTGATGGCTGAGATCCTTTGCTGACCATATACTGGACAGTTGTTCCTTTTTCTACCTGCGTACCACTGCTGACAGACTGATAGAATACCTGTCCTTCTGGATATTCATCACTATAATCTTCACCAATATACTCCGGTGTAAGTCCTGCCTGCTTCAACAGTTTTTCCGCTGTATTCTGGTCTTTATAGGAAAGATCCGGTACTGTAACCACCGTCATCTTTGGTCCTTTGCTCACCACATATCCGATTGTTGTACCTTTAGATACTTCTTTTCCGGCATCTGTATCCTGTGAAATAATAACTCCTTCTTCTACAGTATCACTGTAATCTTCAGTTGCATTTCCGGACAAACCTGCCTGTGAAAGTGCTGCTTCAGCATCCGACTGGGACTTTCCGGTAAGTTTAGGAACTGTTGCCGGCTGATTTCCCTTGCTTATTACAAGAGTAACCGTTGTTCCTTCTTTTACTTCTGCACCTTCACTCGGACTGACAGAAACAACTTCTCCCTGCTCCACATCATCACTGTAAACAGGATCACCTTTCTTCACAACAAGGTTCTTCGCCTGAAGTGCTTTTTCTGCATCAGCTTCTGCCAAACCAACAACACTTGGAATCGTTGTCATCTTAGCTTCTTCACCACTGCTGATCACAACATTGACTGTTGTATGCTTCTTTACTTTCTTTCCATCAGCAGGATCCTGGCTGATAATCTTTCCTTTTGCAACAGTATCGGAAGGCGCAGTTGACTTATGGATTCCGAGATCATATTTGTTCAGTTCTTTCTGAGCTTCCTCATATGTCTTGCCTGTCACATCCGGTACTTTTACCATCTCTGAATCTGTTTGTTGTGTAGTCGTTCCTTTTCCACCTTTAAATACGCCCACTGCATTTCCTACAAGGAACATGATCAAAAGTGCGATCACAACACCGGCAACAACCATAAGAATCTTCATGATCTTCTTCGTGTCTTTATTCACTTCATTCTTCTTACGGCGATCATCATAACGATCTTTGCGGCGGTCGTCGTAATCATCATTATCATAACGGCTTCTGCGGCGATCATCATAATCATCGTCATCATCATAGCGGCTTCTGCGGCGATCATCATAATCATCGTCATCATCATAACGGCTTCTGCGGCGGTCGTCGTAATCGTCATAGTCATCCTCGTAATCGTCGTCATAATCATCATTATAATTCTGCCGTTTCTTCATACGATTCAGTTCATCCTGTGACATAACAACCGTGGTCCGTCCTGTATCCTGGGATGCTGCCGGCATACGTTTTGTCACACCATCAAGAACTACAAAATCTCCATCCGGATCTACCAGTGAGTGCTTCAGATCCTGAAGCAGTTCCTCACAGCTCATATATCGTTTATTCGGCAGTTTCTGTGTACATTTCATAATAATGCACTCCAGACTGTACGGAATATCCGGTACTTCTTCTGCCGGAGACTTGATCACTTCATTCAAATGTTTCAAAGCAACCGTCACTGTCGAATCTCCGTCAAACGGAACATGCCCGGTGATCATCTCATACATCGTGATACCTGCTGAATAGATATCACTCTTCTCATCTACAATACCGCCTCTGGCCTGTTCCGGAGATGTGTAATGTACAGATCCCATCACCGTTGTTGTTACTGCCTGCGTTGCCGTTGATGTCGTAGCCCGCGCGATTCCGAAATCAGTAACCTTAACCTTTCCATCTTTGGAAATAATAATATTCTGCGGCTTAATATCCCGGTGAATGATATGGCAGTTATGCGCTGCCTGAATGCCTGTCACCATCTGAATAGAAATACTGATCGTCTCTTTTGCTGAAAGCTTTCCTTTCTTCTCAATGTAATCCTTCAGCGTAATTCCTTCTACAAGCTCCATGACCATATAATAAAGACCACGATCCTGCCCTACATCATAGACATTGACTACGTTTGGATGCATCAATCCTGCTGCTGCCTGAGCTTCGCTTAAAAACTTCTTAATAAACGTCTCATCCGAACGATATGTGCTCTTCAACACCTTGATCGCAACAAAACGATTCAGCTTATGGTCCTTGCCTTTATAGACATCTGCCATTCCGCCAGAACCGATACGACCAAGTATCTCGTATCGTTTCCCTAAAAATACTCCTTCTTTAATCATACACTCACCTCATCTGCAAATGGCTCAAACAATACCACTCCGATGTTATCTGTTCCTCCATTCTCTTTTGCTGCTTCCACCAGCATCTCACCTGCCTCGACGATATCCCGGCTTCCCTGCACAATATGGAAAAGTTCTTCATCTTCCACCATATTACTTAATCCGTCTGTACACATCAGAATGATGTCTCCCCGTTTCAGACGGTGTTCATAAAAGTCCACATCCACATCAGCTTTTGCACCGATCGCTCTTGTGATAATATTCTTATCCGGATGATGCTTCGCTTCTTCCGGCTTAATTCCACCGAGACGAACCATCTCTTCTACAAGAGAATGATCCTTACTTAGCTGTTGGATTCCCTGATTGATCAGATACAGACGGCTGTCTCCCACATTGGCAAAATACAGCATCTGTTCTTTCACAGTAGCGGCAACAACCGTTGTTCCCATCCCCTTCAGATGTTCGTCACCGGATGCTTCTTTGATAATCTCACGATTGGCAGCCTTGATTGCTTTCACAAGAACACGTTCGATATCCTCACCCTCGCTCTTCGCAATCTCTTTGATCATCACTTCCACCGTACACTTGGAAGCATAATCTCCTGCCTGATGGCCACCCATACCATCCGCTACCACGAACAGGTTCTGGAGAATACCCAGTGGTTTTCCCGTCGTAAAGACGTAGTCCTGATTTACCTGTCGCACCATTCCAACATCTGTAATTGAAAATGTCTTCATACCTTCTATTCTCCTTCAGTTTCTACGTAGCGGCGCCTGAGCTGACCGCAGGCTCCGTCAATATCAGAGCCCATTTCCCTTCTTATAGTAACATTTATTCCGCTTTTTTCAAGTTTATTTTTGAAATTCAAAGCACTTTTCCGGCTTGGACGAACAAAATCACGCTCTTTTACCGGGTTGACCGGTATCAGATTGATATGACAGTTCTTATGCTTTAATAAATGAATCAGTTCCTGTGCATCTTCATCCGTATCATTCACACCATGTACAAGACTGTACTCAAAGCTCACTCTCCGGCCGGTTTCTTTGAAATATTCGTCACAGGCTGCGAGTACTTCTGTGATATCATATTTATTTGCAACCGGCATCAATTTTCTTCGTTTTTCCTGATTGGAACCGTGAAGCGAAAGTGCAAGTGTAATCTGTAAATGCTCTTTCGCCAGTTCTTTCATCTTTGGAACTATTCCACAGGTTGATACGGTGACATTTCTCTGACTGATATTCAGTCCATGCTCATCTGTAAGTAAATGAATAAACTTCAGGAAATTATCGTAATTATCCATCGGTTCTCCGGTTCCCATGATCACCACATTCGAAACCCTCTCACCACTTATCTTCTGAATCTGATAGATCTGTCCAAGCATCTCAGACGGAGAAAGATTTCTCACCAGACCTCCGATCGTTGATGCACAGAATGCACATCCCATCCTGCAACCGACCTGGGAGGAAATACAGACAGAATTTCCATGCTTATATTTCATAAGAACACTTTCGACTACATTTCCATCATAGAGACGGAACAGGAACTTGTTCGTACCGTCAATCTGGGAAATCTGTCTCTCAAGCATAACAACCGGGAGAATCTCATAATTCTCTTCCAGTTTTTCCCTCAAAGCCTTTGAAAGATTCGTCATCTCATCAAAATGATCTACCAGCTTCACATGCAGCCATTCATAAATCT
>UMDT01000729.1_pt1 | contig 15382 bp, 19 predicted proteins | sample 1964561 | NCBI WGS metagenome assembly UMDT01 (sample SAMEA4836001, study PRJEB28245) | human gut metagenome | biome: gut microbiome; material: fecal sample | place: Denmark | collected 2008
TCAAAGATTGGAGGATTTTTTGAACAGAGATATTTTTGAGGATATGCGACAACGGCTTGCCTGTTCTTACATCTCCGACCTGCCCTATCACAAACGGGCGGTCTGGGTGGAACTGAAAAAGCTGTGCCTGTCCGACTATCCTATGAAACAATTAGAAGATTTTTCCCGCTATGTGTTCGGGGTTCACTACTCCACCATAGCGGAAGCCTTACAGAGAAAGGACGTGAAAATGCGTGGAAGAACTTAGGGTTTTTATCGAAACCACAATCCCAATCAACGGGGAAATCCGTTCTGCATGGTTTGACCTGCCGATTGATGAAGATGAATTTATGGAGCGTCTTGGTGTGGACACAGAAAGCACCGACTTTCATATCACAGAAAAGGAAGTCCCGTTCCCAGATGATGTGAGCGAAGATACCACAATCGAGCGACTGAATGACCTTTCCGATATGTATGAGGATTTACCTGTGCATATCAAAGAGGAAATCACGGAGCTTTTAACATGGGTGTATGACTTAGACGAACTACACCAGCAACGATACGATATTGTCCATTATCCCGACTGTAACAGCATGATTGACGTTGCCCGTCATGTACTGGCGGAAAATCCTGCTTTTGCTTCCCTGTCGGAAGATTGTGTACGTTACTTCGATTTTGAAGCCTCCGGGGACTATCTGGACGAAAACGGGACTTTCGTGGAAACGGAACACGGGATTTATGAAATGCCGTAGGAAAGGAAGTGAACGCCTGTGGACGACATGAGGGTGTATATTGCCAATCTTGGAAAATACAACGAGGGGGAGCTGGTCGGGGACTGGTTCTCTTTCCCTCTGGAATGGGAAGAAATCAAGGAGCGTATCGGTTTGAACTGCTATTATGAAGAATACGCTGTCCATGATACCGACAACTTCCCCTGTGAAGTGTCCGAGTACACTTCCATTGATGAACTGAACCGTATGTATGAAATGATAGAGGAGCTTCCAGATGAAGTTGTGGACAGTCTGGACGAGTTTGTAAGCCACTACGGTTCGCTGGAAGAAGTGGTTGCACACAAAGACGATATTCTCTTTTATCCCGACTGTGATAGCATGGAAGATGTTGCCCGTTATTATGTAGATGAATTGCAGACGCTTGGGGACATTCCCCAGAGTTTGCAGTATTACATTGATTACGAAGCGTATGGTCGGGACTTGGAAATCGAGGGGTGCTTCATTGAAACCAGCTATGGAATGTGTGAAATTATGAGGTAGGCTGTCAGATCAGAAACCTGTCAAGGGTTCTACTGACAGCTTTTGTAATCTTCGGGACAGTCGGTGCATTTAAAAATCTGCTGGCTGTCCCCTTGATACAGAGAGAAAACAGAAAGGAGCAACTTTCATTTGAAGAAAATAAAAAGCTATACGGGTATCTGGAACGTGGAAAAAGTCCTGTATTCAATCAATGACGTAAACCTGCCGTTCCCGATTACCTTTACACAAATGACGTGGTTCGTGCTGACGGAATTTTTCATCATTCTGTTTGGTTCGATACCGCCACTTTCCATGATTGAGGGTGCATTTTTGAAATACTTCGGTATTCCCGTTGCCCTCACATGGTTTATGAGCCAGAAAACCTTTGACGGAAAGAAGCCGTACAGCTTCCTAAAATCCATGATAGGATATGCCGTCAGACCAAAGAGGACGTATGCAGGAAAAGCGGTCAGACTGCATACGCAGGACTTTTCAGAGAATATAACCGCAGTTAGGAGTGAGATTTATGTTCCCGATACGATACATGGAAAATAATCTGGTGTGGAATACCGACGGCGAGGTGTTTGCCTACTATGAGCTGATACCTTACAATTACAGCTTTCTGTCATTGGAGCAGAAAGCCGTCGTGCATGACAGCTTCCGTCAGCTCATTGCACAGTCCCGTGAGGGAAAAATCCATGCCTTGCAGATAGCAACGGAAAGCTCCGTAAGGAGCATACAGGAACAATCCAAAAAACTGGCGACGGGAAAGCTCAAAGACGTTGCCGTACAGAAAATAGACGAACAGACGGAAGCACTTGTTTCCATGATTGGCGATAATCAAGTAGATTACCGCTTTTTTATTGGCTTTAAGCTCATGGTTACGGAGCAGGAACTTCATCTGAAGAACATGAATAAATCTGTTTTAATGAGCTTCAAGGAATTTCTTTGTGAAGTGAACCACACGCTGATGAATGATTTTGTTTCCATGAGTAATGATGAAGTCAGCCGTTACATGAAAATGGAAAAACTGCTGGAAAGCAAGATTTCCCGACGCTTTAAGTTCCGCCGTCTGGATAAAAACGACTTCGGGTATCTGATTGAACACATTTACGGAAAGGACGGTATCGCCTATGAGGATTTCGATTATCCGCTTCCAAAGAAAAAGCTGAAAACGGAAACGCTCATCAAACGATATGACCTTATCCGTCCCAGCCGTTGCGTGATTGAGGAACATGAGCGTTACCTGTGCTTGGAGCATGAGGACGGGAAAAGTTATGTGTCCTATTTTACCGTCAACGTGATTGTTGGGGAGCTGGACAGCTTCGCTTCGGAAATCTTCTATTACCAGCAACAGCAGTTCACGTTCCCCATTGATACGTCAATGAATGTGGAGATTGTTGCCAACAAAAAAGCACTTACCACAGTACGCAACAAGAAAAAGGAGCTGAAAGATTTGGATAATCATGCCTACCAGTCTGGGAGCGAAACCAGTTCAAATGTGGTGGAAGCCTTAGACAGCGTGGACGAGCTGGAAAGCGATTTGAACGCTTCAAAGGAAAGTATGTATAAGCTGTCCTATGTGGTACGGGTGTCTGCCCCAGACTTGGAAGAACTGAAACGACGTCTTGATGAAGTCAAGGATTTTTACGACGATATGAATATCAAGCTGGTGCGTCCTGCTGGGGATATGCTGGGACTTCATTCGGAATTTCTGCCAGCAAGTAAGCGATATATCAACGATTATGTCCAATACGTCCAGTCTGATTTTCTGGCTTCGCTGGGATTTGGTGCAACACAGATGTTAGGGGAAAATGCAGGTATCTATATCGGCTATTCCGTAGACACGGGAAGAAATGTGTATCTGCAACCGTCATTAGCTTCACAGGGGGTAAAGGGTTCAGTTACCAATGCCCTTGCTTCTGCTTTCGTGGGTTCGCTGGGCGGTGGGAAATCGTTCTGCAACAACTTAATTGTGTACTATTCGGTACTGTTCGGCGGACAGGCGGTAATCTTAGACCCGAAAAGCGAGCGTGGGAACTGGAAAGAAACACTTCCAGAAATCGCCCATGAGATTAACATTGTCAACCTTACCAGCGACAGGGAAAATCGGGGACTTCTTGACCCCTTTATCATTATGAAGAATGAAAAGGACGCTGAAAGCCTTGCAATCGACACCTTGACATTCCTTACGGGTATTTCATCAAGGGACGGCGAGAAGTTCCCTGTCCTTAGAAAAGCCGTCCGTTCCGTTACCCAGAGTGATACAAAAGGACTGCTTCTTGTGATTGAGGAATTAAGGAAAGAAGATACCCCGATTGCAAGGAATATCGCAGACCATATCGAGAGCTTCACGGATTACGATTTCGCACATCTGCTGTTCTCGGACGGGACGGTAACAAATGCAATCAGTCTGGAAAACCAGCTCAATATCATACAGGTTGCGGATTTGGTGTTACCCGATAAGGACACAACCTTTGAAGAATACACAACCATTGAACTGCTGTCCGTTGCCATGCTGATTGTCATCAGCACCTTTGCCCTTGATTTTATCCATTCCGACCGAAGCATTTTCAAGATTGTGGACTTGGACGAAGCATGGGCATTTTTAAATGTGGCACAGGGCGAAACCCTGTCAAACAAGCTGGTGCGTGCTGGACGTGCCATGAACGCAGGTGTCTATTTTGTTACCCAGTCTTCGGGGGACGTGTCAAAAGAGAGCTTGAAAAACAATATCGGCTTAAAGTTCGCTTTCCGAAGCACCGATATAAATGAGATAAAACAGACCCTTGAATTTTTCGGGATTGATAAAGACGACGAGAACAACCAGAAACGCTTGCGTGATTTGGAAAACGGGCAATGTCTGTTACAGGATTTATACGGTCGTGTGGGTGTGGTGCAGATACACCCTGTCTTTGAGGAACTGCTCCATGCCTTTGATACCAGACCGCCAATCAGAAACGGGGTGGAATAATGGACTGGAAACGTACAGGAAAGAAACTGCTCCATATCTTAAAAATCGTTACGATTGTACTGACGGTTGCGGTAGTCGCTCTCTCCCTTTTTGGGACGGTGGCTCACGCTTCGGGACTGGTGGACGACACAATCAATGCCGAAAACCTGTATTCTAAATATCCCTTAAAGAACTACCAGCTTGATTTCTATGTGGACAATAGCTGGGGGTGGCTTCCGTGGAACTGGGCGGACGGTATCGGAAAATCGGTACAGTACGGGTTGTACTGCATTACCAATTTCATCTGGATAATCAGTCTGTACCTTTCCAATGCAACGGGATATGTGGTACAGGAAGCCTACAAGCTGGATTTCATCAATGATACGGCAGACAGTATCGGAAAAAGCATACAGACGCTTGCAGGTATCACGGAAAGCGGATTTTCCAGTACAGGATTTTATGTGGGATTTCTGCTGTTGATAATTCTTTCTGTTGGAATTTATGTTGCCTACACGGGACTGTTGAAACGGGAAACCAGCAAGGCACTCCATGCGGTTGTCAACTTCCTTGTGGTGTTTCTGGTGTCCGCTTCCTTTATCGCCTACGCTCCCGACTACATCAAAAAAGTCAATGAATTTTCAACAGACATCAGCACCTCTTCTTTAGACTTGGGAACAAAAATCATGCTTCCCAATGCCGACAGCGGAGATAAAGACAGCGTGGATTTGATACGGGACAGCCTGTTTGCCATACAGGTAGAAAAGCCGTGGCTGTTGTTACAGTTCGGAAATTCTGATATAGAGGAAATCGGTGCAGACCGTGTGGAAGCTCTGGTATCGGTCAGTCCGTCAGACGAGGACGGGGAAACAAGGGAGGAAGTTGTCAAAACGGAAATCGAGGATAAGGAGAACCACAACCTTACCATTCCAGAGGTGGTAAACCGTCTTGGTACGGTGTTCTTCCTGCTTATCTTCAATTTGGGTATCACGATATTTGTATTCCTGCTTACGGGCATGATGATATTTTCTCAGATACTCTTTATCATTTATGCAATGTTCCTGCCAATCAGCTTCCTGCTCTCCATGATACCGAGCTATGAAAGCATGGCAAAACAGGCGGTTGTCCGTGTATTCAATGCCATTATGACGAGAGCTGGCATTACATTGATTGTTACGGTGGCATTTACCATTTCCAGTATGTTCTATAACCTGTCAAATGATTACCCATTCTTTATGGTGGCGTTCTTGCAAATAGTGACATTCGCTGGAATTTATATGAAGCTGGGCGATTTAATGAGTATGTTCAGCCTAAATGCTGGGGACAGCCAGCACATGGGACGCAGGATATTTGGCAAACCACTTTTATTCATGCGACACCGAGCAAGGCGAATGGAACGACGTATGGCAAAAGCCGTGGGTGCTGGTGCATTAGCTGGTGCTTCCACAAGTGCCGTCGCTCATACTGTAATGTCCAAAGCACAAAAACAAAATGCTTCGCATGGCAACAGACGTGATGTGGTGGCTGGCGGTTCGCTTGGCAGTCGGGCAGGTTCAGCCATTGGTGCGGTCGCCGATACAAAGAACCGTGTCAAGGATAAGGCACAGCAGGTCAAGGAAAACATCAAGGATATGCCGCCGCAGGCTGGGTATGCGGTTCATTCCGTCAAGGAAAATGCAAAGAAAAATGTGTCTGACTTCAAGCGTGGTGTGGTGCAGGAACAGGCAAACCGACAGGCTGGACGTGCGGAAAAGCTAGACCAGCACCGACAGAATATTGCTGAAAAGCGAATGGAAATGCAGAAAGCACAGGAAGCGAGAGGAAAGACGGGCGGATCAGCGACAACAGGAGCTACCCGTCCCCATGAGCGACCAGCGACGGCTTCCAAAACAACAACGCAGGCAGGCGAAACCCCACAGGCGAAAGCAAGACCTGTTACCGCTTCTTCCGCTTCCGTAAAAACGGCAGAACCAAAGCAGACGGTACAGCGTCAGAATATGCCGAAAGTGGAGAAAATTTCTGTTACCAGACCACAGGAAACAAGGCAGACCGTAAGAAAAGAGGTTACGGAAACAAACAGGCAGACAAGAAACACACAGAAAAAATCCGTCCAGAAAACATCTGCCATACCAAAGAAGAAAGGACGTAAGGCATGAAGATAAAGCATATCGCTATTATCAGCAGTATCTTCCCTTTCATTCTGGCACTTCTTTTGTTCTTCGGGGTGCTGATGAGTGCCGAGGACGACGACGGGGGCGGTTTGTTTTCCTCTGGCTTTACGGGCATGAACCTGTCCGCAGAGGTATTGAAACATCAGCCTATGGTGGAGAAATATGCAAAGGAAAACGGCATTTCCGAGTATGTAAATGTCCTATTGGCAATCATACAGGTAGAAAGCGGTGGTACAGCGGAGGACGTTATGCAGAGTTCGGAAAGTCTTGGCTTACCGCCCAACTCTTTAGATACGGAAAGTTCCATTAAGCAGGGGTGTAAATATTTTGCGTCCCTGCTTTCTTCCTGCAAAAATCAGGGTATCGAAGATATAAATGTCGCTATCCAAAGCTACAATTACGGGGGCGGTTATATCGGTTATGTTTCTGGGAAAGGGAAAAAGCATACGTTCCAGCTTGCGGAAAATTTCGCAAAGGAGAAATCGGACGGAAAGAAAGTGACCTACACGAACCCCATAGCGGTTGCGAAAAACGGTGGGTGGCGATACCTGTATGGAAATATGTTTTATGTGGAGCTGGTAAACCAATATCTTGCGGTTGCCAGTTTTGATGATGAAACCGTACAGGCAGTAATGAACGAAGCGTTGAAATATCAAGGCTGGAAGTATGTGTACGGTGGCAGTAACCCGAATACTTCCTTTGATTGCAGTGGTCTGACTTCATGGTGCTACGGGAAAGCTGGCATTTCCTTACCGAGAACGGCACAGGCACAGTATGACGCAACCCAGCATATCCCCTTATCACAAGCAAAGGCTGGGGACTTGGTATTTTTCCATTCCACTTATAACGCAGGAAGCTATGTAACCCACGTCGGGATATATGTCGGGAATAACAAGATGTATCATGCTGGCGACCCAATAGGATATGCCGACCTTACAAGTGCCTACTGGCAACAGCATTTGATAGGTGCTGGAAGAATAAAACGATAAAAAATGAAAGGAAAAAAATGATGTTGAAGAAAAAAGAGAAACTTCCCAAAGAAAAGAAAGTCCGTACAATCCGTGTAGGGACGCATAAGAAAACCGTGATTGCCCTGTGGGTGGTGCTGATTGCAAGTGTCAGCTTCGGGGTATATAAAAATTTTACCGCTGTTGATATGCATACCGTCCATGAAAAAGAAATCATTCAGCTAAAGCTGGTTGATACAAACGGTGTGGAAAATTTCGTCAAGAACTTTGCAAAATCCTATTATACATGGGACAACAGCAAAGAAACCATTGAGCGACGCACCGCTACTATCAATAACTATCTGACAAAAGAATTGCAGGATTTGAACCTTGATACCATAAGGACGGACATACCGACCAGCTCCGCTGTCAATGACGTGCTGGTTTGGAGCGTCACACAGTCTGGGACGGACGAATTTATCGTTGCCTACGAAGTAGATCAGACGATAAAGGAGAACGAACAGACGAAAGCGGTCAGACAAACTTATATCGTCCGTGTCCATGTGAGCGATAATGACAAATATGTTATCGTACAGAACCCGACGCTTGCACCAGCTTTTGAAAAATCAGACTATGAACCGAAAATACAGGAAGCAGACGCAAGTATTGACGCTGTAACGATACAGGAAGCAACGGCATTTCTGGACACGTTCTTTAAACTCTACCCGACAGCTACGGAAAAAGAGCTTGCCTACTATGTAGCTGGAAATGTGCTTGAACCGATAAACGGGGACTACCTGTATTCGGAGCTTATCAACCCTGTATTCACGCAGGACGGGGAAAATCTGAAAGTTAAGGTTGCTGTGAAATTCATTGATAACCAGACAAAGGCAACACAGATTTCACAATTTGAGCTTGTGCTTCATAAAGATAGCAACTGGAAGATTGTAGGATAAGCAAAAAGAACCGTGATAAAATATATCAAGATTTATGCGATATATTTATCACGGTTCTGTTATTTGTTCAGTAAGTAATTTTCGCCCCAGTTACATAATTCATCAAGAATAGGGGTTAGGCTTTTTCCAAATTCAGTTAAGGAATACTCTGTTTTTGGTGGCACAACAGGATAAACTTTTCGATTGATAAGACCGTCTTTTTCCAGTTCCCGAAGCTGTTGAGCTAACATCTTATCGGTAGTCTTTGGAACTAATTTGTGGATTTCGCTGTATCGCAAGGTTTTGTTCATCAAGTGCCATAAGATTACAGCTTTATATTTTCCGCCAATTAACTGTATAGTTGCTTCAACAGGACAACTAAAGCCACAGCAAGTATTTTCCATGATTTTTCATCTCACTTTCTTTTTGGGAAGTATATTACAAAATAGTGCGTTCTTGTCTAAAAATCTATTTTGAATATAATTATAGTATAGGTTGACCTAATTCACAAGACAAAGGAGATTTAGACATGGATTTTTTAGATATTGCAAAGAAGAGATATTCCGTAAGAACTTATGATAACAGACCAGTAGAAAAAGAAAAACTGGATAAAATACTAGCTTCCGCACACGTTGCACCAACAGCGGCGAACTTACAGCCAGTCAAATTGCTGGTAGTACAGGATAAAGAACGATTAAACAGTATTGCGAAAGCGGGAAATATTTATAATGCTCCATTAGCAATTATCGTTTGTGCCGACCATTCAAAAGCATGGACACGTCCTTTTGACAGCAAGCAGACGACAGACATTGACGCAACGATATTAACAGACCATATGATGTTACAGGCAACAGAACTTGGTCTTGGTACTGTTTGGGTATGCTTTTTTAAGCCAGATGTCATTAAACAGGAATTTCAGTTACCAGATACCTTAGAACCAATCAATATACTGGTGGTTGGATATGGAAAAGGAGTGCCAGCAGAATTAGACCGTCATTCTTCTACCCGTATTCCTATGGAAGAATTAGTATCTTACGATTACTTATAAAAAATATATGCGTGTATGTCGCATGGAAGTAAAAGGTGTAAATGCAAAAAACAGGTAGTATTTCTATAATTTAGAGATACTACCTGTTTTATAAATCTTTGAAAAATTCATCAATCGAAGCATGATAAATTTCTTTCAATGCCATAAGTACGCTTATTCTTATGCTGTATTTTCCTACTTCCATTTGTGAGATTATCTCACGGCTGACTGGCAGACCACGCACCTGTAACTGTGCGGAAACTTGTTCTTGTGAAAGTCCTGCCCGTTTCCGAAGATTACGGAGATTTTCGCCTATGGATATATCCTGTTTTAGTTTTGTTGACATACGCTTTACCCCCTTATCAATCAAATTTCGGAATGAATACATTACATATTGATTTTAAAGAATATTTGTCATAATATCGGAATATATACATTCCAAATAAAAAAGAAAGGTGCTTTACAGGAAATCAAATGCTAAAATGGAATGAGCGTCATCTATTCCGTAAGGCAGGAACTACAAGTGTTATTTAAGGAAAAAGGATTTAACCCTACCCCAGAAATGATTGAAAAAATGAAACGTACTGCTATCACGAAACAGCAGTTACTATTTTTTGCTTTATGCTCTGATACTGACAGAGATATGATATTGGGGAAACGGGAAATGAGTGTTGATGATTTTGACAGGCTAGCTTGTTTGATACATTTACTTGGACTGTCGGATTTGGGGATTGATTTTGAAATGAAACACAAAGAACTGTTAAAGCAGGTGGCAGATAAGATAGAATACAATGTAGAACATGATACCGTCTGTATTGAGAAAGAACAGGCAGAATATAACGGGTGGCTGGATAATTTCATCAATCAGTTGCCAGCAGAAAGCATGAAAAAATATATCCGCTGTATTTTTGCTGTATAAGCAGGACGGCGGTTCAGAAAAGAGGTAGAAATATGTTTAATATCAGAAAAGAATGTGCGAAAAATTCCATTAAGGAACTAGCGAAACGTGAGGGAATGACAGTTGCGGAAGTCCGAGAACATTTTCGGGGAGTGATTGAGGAAGTACGCACTTCTGACGACCCAGAACAACAGGCAATGTACCGCAAATTGTTTGGAAGAAAGACACCAACACCAGAGGAATTTATCTATGTATTGTCAAAGCAGACAGGAAAAGTGAGATTTTAAGGTCGGACAATACATATCGAATGACTTTCCGATTTTGGTGTGGTAGAATGATATAAACAAAAAACTGTGAAGTTGTAAAGGAGACCAGCTATGAAAGATAAAAGTATTTTAATTAGTGTGGGAATTATTATTTATATTGTTATGTCTGGAATTGATAGATTTGTTTATCATATACCTAATGTTATTTATATTCCAGTAGCAATTCTCGGTATTGCTTTAATTTTAATTGGTTTTTTCAAGGACAAATCTAAATAACAAAATCCCAGTTTTACGAACTGAAAATAAAAAAACAAATGAATATAAGAAATCTATAAAAGGCTTGCTGATTTTAATTGGCAGGTCTTTTCTTTTACTCAAATTTCAAAATTTAACCAAATTATCTCGTCAGAACGCTTCCGTTTTGTGCGAGATTTTTATTTTCAAATTTTTAAAAATTTTTCATAATTTTTGCAACAAATCGCACCTTGCTGTCCAGATATGGTGTGGAAAGAGGGACAAACTTTTCATTCATACAGGAAAGGAGGTACGACGATGAAACCGTCTGACTTTCAAAAAACGATACAATGTCAGTTTGATTGTCTGTTGAAAAAGGTTGTCCGAGGAATTGTCAAAGATTATAGCAAAGAGCTTTCCCGACGTTCCAAACGTGAAGTTGCGTTTTGTGAGCTTCCAGAATTGGTGCTTGAAAAACTGGCTTCATGGGACGAGTACGAAACCGATTATACAGCTTTCAACGTCTGTGGCATGGAAATCCGTGTGCTGGACGATAAACTGGCGGACGCACTCAAAAAGCTCCCAGAGAAGAAACGCAACATTCTGTTGATGTTTTATTTTCTGGAAATGAGTGATACAGAAATCGGCGAATTATTAAATGTAGACCGCACGACTTCTTATCGAAACAGGACAACTTCCCTTGAGGAAATACGAAGAATTTTTAAGGAGGAAACAGAATAATTGGAAACAAATTTTAAACACCCGTCATTCTATCTCATATCTTCCGCCGTTGACGGAAACGAGAAAGCAATCGACAAGCTATTACAATTTTACGACCCATACATATCAAAATGCTGTTTACGTCCGCTTTATGACGAATACGGCAACGTCTATATTGTGGTTGATATGGAATTAAAGGGACGTATCAGAGAAGCAATTTTAAAAATGATTTTAGGCTTTGAAATAGCCACAGAATAAGATTTTTATTCGGAGTACGACTTGTTATTATCTTCCCTCTTTCCAGCTCCGATTGATTATCCCCCTATGAAAGCTCATTCCTTTAAGTGGTCTTTCATAGGCGGATAAGCCTGTTGTTCTTTGAAAACTGAATAAAGCAGACAGATACGTTTGTGATACAGCGAGCCAGCCGACTTGCACGCCATGACATTTCCATAAAGGAAAGAGAGCGAGTTCCGCAAGGATCAGCGAGCGACTTTTGGAATAGTCGCCAGCCATGACCTGCTATCACAATATAATGATACGTCCGCATGGTGCGGTTCACTCATAAGAATGAGAATGGTTGAGATACCAACGGAGCTTGCCGAAGCCGTCTGTCTGCTTCTAATAACACACAGTAAAGGAGGTGCTACACTATGAACTATACTGATGTGCCAATCTGGGAAAAATACACGCTGACGATTGAGGAAGCGTCTAAATATTTTCGTATCGGAGAAAAGAAACTGCGTAAGCTGGCAGAGGAAAACCCGACTGCAAACTGGCTGATTATGAACGGAAACCGTGTCCAGATAAAGAGGAAACAATTTGAAAAAATCATTGATACGCTGGACGTTATATAGTGAAATTGAGCCTAAAATATGCTATAATATTGGTAGCGTATCTAGGCTCATTCCAGTTATGGAAAGGAGCTTTACATCATGTCAAAAGAGAAAAGACGAGATAGCAAAGGTCGCATTTTAAGGACTGGAGAGAGCCAGAGAAAAGACGGAAGATACGCTTACAAATATGTTAATACATTGGGTGAAACAAAGTTTGAATACGCTTGGAAGCTGACTGTTACGGACAAAACCCCAGCAGGAAAGAAAGAAGATGATTCATTAAGAGAAAAGGAATTAAAGATACAGAAAGACCTTGCCGACGGTATCGACACTATCGGGGGGAAAATGCGTGTCTGGGAACTTTACGCTAAGTTTATCCGCCATAGGAAAAGCAATAAGCGTAAAACAAAACAAGGACGCAATCATCTGTTAAATCTTCTGAAAAACGACCCTCTGGGTATAAGAAGCATTGACAGCATAAAAATGTCTGACGCTAAAGAATGGGCGATACGCATGAGCGACAACGGATTTGCTTATAAGACGATAAGCAATTACAAGCGTTCATTGAAAGCTACGTTCTATACAGCGATTGAGGACGACTGCATCAGAAAAAATCCTTTCAATTATGACCTTAGTACGGTGCTGGAAGATGATACAAAACCAAAGGAAATTTTAACTCCCGAACAGGAAAAGAACCTGCTTGCCTTTATGGAGCAGGATAAAGTCTATCAGAAATACCGTGATGAAGTCATTATCCTGTTAGGAACGGGACTTCGTGTTTCAGAATTTTGTGGATTGAACAGGAATGTTCTTGATTTCAAGGATAAATCCGTCAATGTAATGCACCAGCTATTGAAAGATAGTGAAATCGGGTATTATATTGAAACACCCAAAACGAAAAGTGGTGTCAGACAAATTCCAATGACCGAAGAAGTCTGTCAAGCGTTCAAACGTGTATTAAAGAAACGTGGCAAGGTAAAAACGATTGCGATTGACGGGTACAATGATTTTCTATTCCTTAATCAAAAGGGAGAACCGAAAACAGCAGGTAATTATGAAAGCATGGTTAGAGGACTTATTAAGAAGTACAATAAATGCCATGACGAGCAGTTACCACACATTACCCCTCATACTTTCAGACACACATTCTGTACGAATTTAGCCAATGCAGGAATGAACCCAAAAGCATTACAGTACATCATGGGACATTCCAATATCAATATGACGCTGAATTATTACGCTCACGCTACCTACGCTTCTGCAAAAGAAGAAATGGAGCGTCTGATTGCGTAGTAGTAAAAGGGTATTTTACTACTCTTTTACTACTTTTGAAAGCAAAGACAAGCGGATTTATACCAACATAAGCCAGCTATCTTCCGATATAAAAAACATCGGAAAAGCCTGTAAATACAAGCTAAACCGACATTTGAAAAGTTATGAAAAGATAATCATAAAACTTAGTAAGTTTTTTAATTGTAAAAATTCCAGAATCCAGGCAAAGGGAGCAAATACAATGGAAAGGAGTTACTGGATAATTCAAAAGAATATAAGCATATCGGAGGAAGAACATGGAACAGAAAACTTTGGAATACGAAGGAAGTCTGTGCAAAGAAGAACTCATTTTGAAAGTGGATTCTTATCGTTGCAAAAACAGGCTTTTTATCGCAATGATCAAGAAAAAAGATCAGGAAGAGGAACTGTATGACATTTTAACAGTAAGCTTGCCAGGTGAGAATATAAAAATAAACGAAGCATTTATCTCAGATTTTGAGTGCAAGTATAAGCTTTCGTTTATCCGAAAATACAAGCTTGGAGAAGTGCTGCAAAGAGTGGGGCATTCTGGATTTTGTGATTATCGGCTGGTGCGTTTTGATTTGGAAAAGCTGGCAGAATATGATCGGGAAGGCGTAAAAAAGTTTCTTGCAGAACAGGAAGGAGGACATGCATAAATGGAAAATGCCGGGAACCGAAAAACTTTAGAACTATAAAGAGGGTGATGGCATAAAAGATGAAGAGTATGCAGGCTATTATTGCCTAGTACTGGCAATTGTGTGCGGGCTGAACGCAGCGGAGGCCTGGAAGATCTATCAATATGGACCGGATCATCCGTTAAGTAAAAAAATCCTGAAGCATAAGATCAGGGATTCCTCCCTGAAAAAGCTGAAGGAAAAAGAGCAGGAAAAAATGATGAAAAAGCTGTTTCTGGAAGGATACAGTAAAAATGCAATTGCAGAAGCGTTTGAATGCTTACCGGAAACCGTAACAGCAAGAATCAAAAGAGCAGAGGAGGATACGAATGGAACATAGAAATATAAATACAGTTGGAACGATATTTAATGACTTTTTAGTTTAGCTTTAAATGATGAAATATTGCTCAAAATTGACAAATCCGCTAGATATATAGGTGGTGAAGTTAATTCTATTATGAAATGTGACGAAAATGGGAATATTGATCCAAATGTGAATGTGCGCGTTGCATTTACGTTCCCGGATGTCTGCGATTAGCAGATTACATCTACGTCCATTTCACAATATATAGTGTCATCTCATGTTATCTTGTACATGATATTGTGTGTTATTTGATACCATTTAGTACTAGATAACACTCAATAACACACGGAACCAACAATTTTTTTGAACACCAAATGTGACAGTTTCAAGGTTGATTTTTGTCCCCTTCATTGATCTTTTAATACTATTTAGTGATATCTGGTATCATGTAATAGCTTTCCTTGCTTGCACTGCTATCTAATACCTTTTAGTCCCATTTGATATTATTTCATAAATCAGTTCTCAAACGGCCTCCCCTTCAAATCACCGCTAAGTTATAATCTGCCAAAGAAAAAATGGTTACACCTTTATTGATGCGGTTACATATTAGTTATGTAATTATTTTTAAAAGAAAGGAGGGAGTTGTAAAAAAAAGGAATCCCTTACACATCCGTGAAACGTCGGGAATGGGAGGTATTGTAGAAGGAACTTGACGGTAGCAATGAGGGAGAGCGATCAGTATCAGGCCGACCAGTCAGATTTCGTAATATACCGTAATATACCGTAATATACCGACAGTGAGTTAAAACAAAACTGAATAAAATTATTTTGGATAAAGAAAATATTTTGTTGAAATTTATGTCAAGCGTTTTTGAAAATGTCCTAAAATAATTGAAGT
>UMDT01019693.1_pt1 | contig 15256 bp, 25 predicted proteins | sample 1964561 | NCBI WGS metagenome assembly UMDT01 (sample SAMEA4836001, study PRJEB28245) | human gut metagenome | biome: gut microbiome; material: fecal sample | place: Denmark | collected 2008
TCTTCTGTAAAATTATGTTCTATAGATAGAATGATTTATAAACTGAAAAATAAAAAAGAAAGCCCCATAAAGAGACTTTCTTAAAAACTGCAATGATTTTTTTGTTAACATGTATGAAAATCTTTGTATTTAGAGATTCTGACAAGCTCTCGGTACAATTCCCCGTCTGTAACAAAGACATCCCCGGTATCATCGACCCATTCGCCGTTTCTGGCAGTGCTGATGGTAACAAGGTTGTAAAGATTCCCGTCTTTTTCCCGGTCAAATCCCTCATCTTTGTAAATGTGCAAGACTAGATCACAATCTTTTCCGAATTCAAAAACTTCCAATTTTTCGCTTGCATCAAGATCATTACAATAGTCGATGATCGTCTCAATGTCCGGTCTGTTGAGCTGATATACAGCCATGAAACACTCCTCCCTCTTATTTGTTGTCCTGTACATGGATTACGTCCACGTCATCATCCCCGGTTCCTACCCAGGTAGCACTTACCCAAAGCACCTTCCGCAGCTTTTTTCCTGGACCATAAAGATATGTATGCCAGTGAGCAGCGCGCAGATGCCTTCTTGGTGATCGGTGAGAGCTTTTGGATTCTTGTACATGACATTTCGAAGGATCCGGAACAAATCCAAGTTCCTTTTTGTATGCCTTTACATACCGGTATCCCACATCCCAGTGTCTGGTAGCAGACGGAACAGATTTACCATTCCTGAGCCTTATCAATACAGTTTCCCTGCCCTTGTCGCTGATATCAGGCTCGGAGCTGGATAAGTATGCAATCAGGGAAAAGATCAGATGATTATAGGACCGCTCCCCGGTATATCCTCCTTCGAAATCTATCAGGGAATCTTCCAGGGTCTTTCCTTCGGAATAATCCATGCTTGCCTTCATAAATACGATCTGTACTGGATTCACACGTACCAGTGCGATCATTGCAAGCACCTGGTCTTTTGGATTATTATGGATGTATACCCCGACAATTTCCTTGTCATCTACCGTCATATGACTTTCCTCAATATCCATGTAGAATGTATCGTAAGGCAAATGCAGGTCCTGCATCCGAAAATCTAATTCTGTAGCAGCATTGAGTTCGGAAGCAAGCAGGGGATGGAAACGGTATGCCTGTCTGGTCTTTAAGTATTCTGTAAAAACAGCAACACCCAGGACCACCTCGTTAAGGTCTTCTTCGGTACGGTATGTATCACGCTTTGTAAAATAAGGACGGATTTCTTCATAGCGGATCTGTTTCGGGCATTTTACATCTTCCAGCGCTTCTCTGGCCAGTCTGGATGCCATGTATTCTTCTTTGTGTTTTTTCATCAGGTTATCCTCCAAAAATAGATTGAACATTGCAGTATTTTCTTTTTCCTCCGTTTCTTCTGCATATTATGTTCTAACTATAGTGTGATTTTTGGAATAAAAAACAAAAAAGAAAGCCTCAATTAAGAGACTTTCTAAAAACTGTAATGTGCAGTATTTGTTTTTTGATCATACCCCGCAGCCAATTACTGTTTTACACCCTGAAGAAATGATTCAATCTCAGTAAACACGATATTCGAATATGGCTGGTCATGAAGTACATCGTGAGCTGCGTCTTTTATACAGCAGATCTTTGTATCTTTATTGTTTTTATGATAAGCTTTATAGACCTTAGCGATTCCTTTACCGAATCCAGCAACCGGATCATTTTCTCCATACAAGAAGAGCGTAGGTATTATGCTGTTATTTGGTTTTTTCATTTTTTTGTTGGAATAAGACATTCCCCTTAAGAATTCGCAGAAGAATCCCGGAGTAAAATCAGTTTTTACAAGCCAGTCCTCTTCATATTCTTTACGCGATTTTTCGTCCGTAAACAGCCAGTAATTGTCAGGCATCCCTTTGATATTGTAATTATCAAAAGCTAATTTCCTGATCTTATCATTGGAGCGCTCCATTGTATTGCGATATTTGCCCCTCAAATATTTTTCCAAAAGCTTCAGAACGGGCGTTGGCTGATGACCTGTCCCTATTAGGATTTCTGCCGTATATCCATTCAGATTTTCTAACGAGCGCACGACAAATGAGCCAAGTGAAAATCCCAAAAGATAAACTGGTTTTCCCGGATATAACTCTTCGGATTTCTGTCGGATTAATTTTACATCAGACACAGCATCAAACCAGTTTTTCAGATAAATGTCTGGTTCTATCTTTTTTGTATTGCTGGAAAGACCATGTCCGATCATATCATTCCCTATGACAGCATATCCCTTCCTCGTAAAATATTCTCCAAATTCTTCATATCGGTCCATATGTTCTGTCATGCCATGTGCAATCTGAATGACCCCTGTTACTTCCACATCAGATGGTGTGAAATTTACCACATGGAGGATTGTATTGGAGTCTGTAGATTCACATGAAAAACATTTTTTAATCATTCGTAAATGTCCTATCCTTTCTTTGTAATTATCTTTAGTCTAATTTAGCCCCATTCAACTAACACTTTTCCAGTGTCCTCATCTGTTGCAGCAAAGTCATATTCTACTTCGCCGCATTCTTCATTGCAGAAATCCGACATTTCCGTGAAAAATGGATTCTCCCCATTTTCTAACATGTGGATTTCCTCTTGAGTTGCCTCAAATTCCTGAGTGACACTGATGGATTTCTCCAAAGTCACACTAACTGATGTTGTAAATTCGACTTGTTCTTTTTGGAATTCCACGTAAAAGTCAACTTCATTATTACAGCCTTCCACGCCACAGATTTCACTGCAAGCAGGACATCTACTAACACTGGCTTCTTCCAATTCCTTTACATATTTTGCACGGCATCCCGAACAGATTGCAGCCCATGGTTTTTCAGAGTTATCTGTCGATTTGTGGAAATCATCGAATCTAATTTCTTCTCCGGATGTTGTTTTGTAAATCATTTTCATATTGTTATCCTCCTAATTTTGAAATCTACGTTTCATTATATTTTGAAACTTTCTCTCGTGTTCTCCAAATATAAGTCACTATTTGTATTCCAACCACCAGTTGAACTCAAAATCCCATTTCTTATTTCCAAGAATTCAACCAAATGAGTTTTGAAATAACTTATTGCATCGTTCTCACATAAAAACTCTTTATAATGTTCCCAAAAGAAATTTCTCTTATTTGTTGCAAAAAAAGAATTTGTATCGAGACAATATGCAATTATCCATGTAGAGTAAGTCTTTGAAAAATTTTCATCTTTGTTTAATTTTTTATACATCTTTTCTTCTCCTTCCATTCTGCATCGTCCAGTTTGTTTCCAATTTTTTTGACTAACCATAAATCCTTTGTAAGTCTGCGAATAGGCTGATACCCGTTGTATTCAAGATAATCTTTTCCCTCTTCTGTATTCTCACACTATGTTTTTACGATCTTCATAATTTTATTCTCCTAATATAAGTTGGTAATAATATAATTCATCTTCATCAATTCCATTTGATTCTGTTCCTCTTTCGATTTCTCTTCTTCACCCTCTTTTCTTTCTTAAATGAAAATTATCTTTTCCGGTATTACGGCAGAAACTTGATATCCTTCATTTTTCAATTGTTCCATGACTACTTCTGCAAGAGTATCTGCATTCCATTCAATGGCTCTGAACTGATAGTCACAGATAGCAATTTCTATTTCATCAATTTTCGTATCTGGCAGCTCAGGACCTGTAAGCTTCAAAATCTGGCAGCCTTCGTTCTTGTCACACCTGTCACGAAAAGAAATATAGAATTCCCTTACATCTGAATGCTCCGTTTTTGCGGATTCCGTCGCATACCATTTCTTTTCAAATTCCTGTATTTTATCCAGAAATTCCGGATCTACATCATAGGCCGATTTTGCATTTTCAATGCAGTCCTGCAAGACTTTTGCTTCCTGCAGCACTTTTAATCTGCCATCAATAACTTCAAGCTTGTAAGAAGTAAAGGTGCGGTAGTTGGCGATCAGGAAATTGTTTCCATCACGATTTACGATATGATCATCATTATCGAAAAGTTCCAGGTAATCTAACACCATACCTTCATAAGTATCTGTTTTAGGAATTGTCCGTTTTGATTGAAAGTGGGAACACATATTCGGTTCATCATAACTGAGATGATGATTTACTACATAATCATTTAAAGCAAAAAACATATCTCGTTCCAGATTTTTCTGCCAATTGCTGTCATGCCAATTGATCTGAATCTCATAATCTATATAATCATCAGATACCCAGTCGTCTTCCTGTTCGCCCTGCTTGATGCAGACAAAATATCCAAGAATCGGACGTTTGTCATTTTCTGTAACAGAACGGCCGCATTGCTCATATGTGGTAATATTAAGTTCTACATCCACATATCCGACCTCCAGCACTGCTACACCGCGGTATGGATCCCCGTTTTCACAAGTTGCAGACATATAATCTTTCTGCAGATCATCGATCAGGGACGGTAGTTCATTGAGCGTAAATGAATAATCTTTCCGTTTTCTTGCCTGATCAAAAGTAAGCCCGTAAAGTCTGTGTTCCTCTTTCCAACTTTCAAACCTGTCCATAAGTCCAATCCTGCGGATTGTTGACAAGTCCGCGGCTGACATCATGAAGCTCTTCTGCTCGCAGTAATTGCGGACCATTTCAAATTCTTCTTGACAGAATAATTCATCATCTTCGATCCCTGCTGAAAGTCTGTTGATCATTTCCATTAAAGACATTTGTTTTGTTGTACTCATATTGTTATCCTCCAGATTATTATTTGAACATTACAGTATTTTGTTTCTCCTCCATTTCTTCTGTAAATTATGTTCTATTGATAGAGTGCTTTTTCAGGTGGAAAATAAAAAAAGGTATTTATTAAGAGCAAACATTGAATGCAGTAAGAAATACAATAAAAAGAAGAGGACGATTAATCCCTCTTCCCTTTTTAACATATAAATATTATCTGTTATGTGTATTTTCTGCCGATGTTGTGATTTCTTTTGATGATTAGCTAAAAACGTTCCTGCACAGCCTCCGCATTTTTTCCTTCCTGAAGTTCCATTCGAATCACTGATGAAACGTGCAGTTTTGCATGGTCCGCTTTTGGAATAAATGGAAATGTGACTCAATTTTAGCTTCTATCTGAAATTTTCTTGTGTCTTGTCCATCCATGGTTATTCTCCTTTTTTTTGACTAAATTTTTCTTTGCATCAGATCTATCCCCAATGCAACACTTGCGACTACTCTTTTATCCCATTCCGCAAAATCGAGAAAAGATTCTGGATCGCTGCCATCTTCTTTATAATACAGAGTCGCTTCAACGGACACTGGGCGTCCTTCCTTATACATGATAACGGCGTATTCATTATTTGAATCATAGACTGGCAGGTTTTCACGTTTACAGATTTCCACCAATTTTGCTGTGTCGTAGTAACAGTTAAATGACGGAAGTTCACAGATCAGTTGCGCTTTTACATCTGTTACTCTGCGTCCATCAATCTTAATGTCATAAAAATGATAAAACTTAAATACTACATTTATTCTATCTGGTCTTTTATGTCTCATAGGTATCCTCCTTCTTCTTTAACAATTATCGTCCTAAGCAAATATTCAATTTGCCGAACTGATAGATGTGATCAGGATTTTCTCGATCCACATCATCCAAAATTTCGGCTATGAACTTATTTAATCCGGATGTTTCATAATCATAATCAATCTGATCTGCTGCATCGACTGTAATGAAGCCCATTGCAGAGCATTCGTGGTATTGAGCTGGGATTTCAATCGGGTATACTTCGATACTTGAATCGCCCAGTTTATCATACAGTTCTACGATTGATTCCCTGTCAAGGCCATATTCTATCGGGGTGTCTTTTAATACGATATCCAATTTCAAATTTTCCATTTAGTTATCCTCCTAATTGTATTGACATAACAGATATTTAATTGATTCCTCCTTTCTTCTGTAAATCTTTATGCCTATTAATAGAATGAAATTTCAACTGAAAAATAAAAAAGCCCCGGTATTTACACCAAGGCTCTTCCCGCAGTTGCGTTACATTTCTTCTTCCGTTTAGAAAGATCAGAAGACACAACTGCGGAAACTGCAAGGAAGATTCCGCCTGCAATAATAAATATAAGTCCATAATAATTACTCATAATATACCCCTTAATATTCAATTGCTTTCAAAAATTCCTGTGCATCTTCCATGTTAACTTCCGGAATATCTACATAAATCAGTGTGTTATCGATTTGGCAGAGATGCATATATTGTCCGTTTGTTGATAAAGAATACGTCTAGTAATTTTTACTAGATCTTTCTCCTTCCTTTGCAGAACTTCCCTTTGTAGATTCGAAAGACTCCTTATCCTCCTTGTTATATTTAGAACATACAGTATTTTGTTATCCTCCATTCTTCTGTGTAAATTGTTCTATTATTAGAATGGAGAATTTTTCATGTCATAAAAAAAGAAGCCTCTGTAGAGACCTCTTTTGTTTACTGTAATGTTAGAAATATTCGCTCAACTCTTCTCGAATCACAATAGCTTTGATTTCTTTGATTTCTTCCTGCGTGATATATTCATCCGCATTTTCGAGTTCTTCTATATAAGCATATTCAAGATCCCAGTAAATTGCCACGATCCATTTCTTTTCATTAATATGATATTCGAATTGGATAAAATAGTGTTCTCCAGCCGAGTCTTCAAACTCTCCCTCTCCAATCTGCATTGTAAATGTAACAGAATCAACCCAGGTGATATAAAAGGGTATATACCTGCCTCGAAATATCAGTTGTGCAAAATCAGTTAAAGTTACCATAGTGTTATCCTCCATTATTCATAACCTTCACATTAATTTTCTGATAAAATACTTTGCATATGTTCAATACCGTCTTCCATATAATTCCTTAAAATTTCATTATCAGGAATCACATCTTTCAAAGCGATATATGATTCAACAGATAAAGCATTTTCCAACCGGGTCATAAATTTTTCATCTGTTTCCGCAATCTCTGCCAATGCCGAAGTGAGAAGATCATAATGGACATCATCAGTATAATCAAAAAGAATGCTCATTTCACAATAGTCGTGAATTTTTATTGCCTGCCCCAGATATTTCTTCTGAGCATCAGTCGCTTGGTATTTAATAAATTTTCTTGTATATGAATCCTGGAAAAAATCATCTGTCCGCATCCAGCCGACCTTATTGTAATTCTCTTTGCAAAATTCATAGGAAACTGCCAAATACTGCTCATCATTGCGATCAAGGGAATCATTATCCAGGATCTGCCCCCCAGTGCCAAGGGAAGCGCTCCATAATTCGTGATTTTCGACAGATTGTTCTACTAATTCTACTGCTTCAGCAGGCGTAACATCGTATACGCATATTGCTCCATCATTGTTATATGTAAAAGCATATTTGTTCAAAAATGGATTGTATAAATCTCCTTCAGACGTAATAAAATGATACATTGCATTCCAGTCTGAAAAAGTTAAATAATTGAATCGATCTTTTGTTGTCATTTGTTATCCTCCAGATTATTATTTGAACATTACAGTATTTTGTTTCTCCTCCATTTCTTCTGTAAAATTATGTTCTACTAATAGAGTGACTTTTGAGATGAAAAATAAAAAAAAGAAGCCTCATACGAGACTTCTTTTCCATGTTGTAAATGAATTTATTTTGCTTTTGTAACTTCACCCGCGAACCATTTGCAGAATTCCTCATGAATCCTATGCGGCTCCTTTGCGAACAGATGACGGTCATAATAGATCGCGTGTTCCAGGTCCTTGCCATAAAAGTTTACAGAGAATATGATATCTCCGTATTTTACCATGGCACTTCCCGTGGAATCTTTTCCCCATTTGATCGGGGATTCCAGGGAGAATTGTTTCTTTTCCATAAGAACGGGTACCGCGCTTTCACTGTTGCTCTTTTTCGGTTCTGGCATTTCAGTTTTTATTTCTTTCAGTTCCAGACCTAAAGCGGTACGGAAACGGGAAGAGAGGAAATCGTAATCCTCTCCCTGTACTGCAATTCCCTCAAAGCCGTTCTCTTCCATCCAGTCCTCCACAACATCAATCAGGCGCCCGGTCAATTCCGGGTCGGTCATCTCGATCGTTTTTTGCGGACTTAAGGATTCTTCGAACATACGGATATAGGAATCAATATGTTCAAGCTGCTCCTCTACAGAAAAAGCATTCTTTGTAGAGAAGCAATATCTGGCAACCGTATAGCCGTTCTTGGACATCCAATAAGATGTCTTATTGTTAAATGCATTCGGAAGTGGATACAGGGCATATATCCCGTCGATGATGTATCCATGTTCTATTTTTTTGATTTCATGTCTCATTTTTAATCCCCCTTATAAGAAAATTGCAGTCAGCAAGAAAAAGACAAATGGTGCATATACTGCACAGAGCAGTTCACCATACTTGTTGATCCGCAATGTTTTCTGTGTATCCTGATATCTGTCCATATACTGGATTCGGAAAAGTCTTCCGATTCCCCATATCAGATAGACAAATACCATGGCAGTTACGAGTATGAATGAGATCATGATCAGCGAAAGTAATATGATTTTCATATGGTTATCCTCCCTTTTATCAATATGGATTTTTTTCTAAAATGACCTGGCGGTATGCCGGATCATCCGGGTCTTCAAAAGAATCAATATAGCGTTCTCCCTCCTCAAAATGTTTTTTTAAGAAATCAGGAAGCTCTTTTAAGCTGACTCTTTCAATGGTATGTTTCCTGTCTGTAAATCTTGGCAGCTCGTAGGTAATAACAGATGCAAACTGCTGTCCGGCAGCCGTATCCCAAAAAGAATTCTGATACATATGGTTATCCTCCTTTTAGATTTCGTCATTTTTTATGAATTCCACAAATTGTTCTTTGAATGGGCGGTTCTGATTGTATACAGCATCATCTAAAAAAGAAAGTAATTCCGCTTTTACGATGCCGGAATCCAGTTCCTGCAGATATTCCATATCGGTCTTTTCTGTAGGATTTTCTGCTCCGTAAATCAGTTTCGTGCCACATTCCGGACAGTGAGCCGGACGCATTTCTTCGTAATCATCCATCCTGGCAACAGACGTTCTACAGTTTGGACACAAAATGTCATCGTTTTCATCTGTTCCTTCATAAATGACTTTCATACCGGTACGATATTTTTCGTGGTCTTTAATAAGTTCAATAGCATCCGACAGGATGATTCTGTCCTGATCAAAATTGGTATTGTACATACGGATTCGGATATCTTCCAGCTCCTTCAAAATATCGTAATCGACAACTCTCTTATTACTTTCCTGTAAGTCCTTAATAAATTTAATTTCTTCTTCAAATTTATAAGAACCTTCATTTTTCTTTAATTCATCCAGCCAATCAATTAGCATGGCATCTAGGGAAGGATATTCCAAATGGCCACAGTCATCCTTCCCTCTCCACGTAGAGTCATTATCTTTCGTATTGGTATTCATTGTCTGCAGTACAAGCCTTCCGTCTGAATAAAATCGGAACGTATAGGAATAGTAGTCACAGATTCTTGTCAGGATTTCTAACTTATCATTCCATTCATGGTATATGTTACTTTCCAGCTCCTTCAAAATATCGTAATCGACAACTTTCTTAGTGCCTTCCTGTAAGTCCATAATAAATTTGATCTCTTCTTCAAATTTATAAGAACCTTCATTTTTCTTTAATTCATCCAGCCAATCAATTAGCATGACATCTATGGAAGGATATTCCAAATGGCCACAATCATCTTTTCCTCTCCACCTAGAGTCATCATCTTTCGTATTGTTATTCATTATCTGCAGTACAAGTCTTCCGTATGAAAAAAACCGGAACGTATAAGAATAGTAGTCACAGATTCTTGTCAGGATTTCTAACTTATCATTCCATTCATGGTATAAGTTACTTGTAAGATCTTCGATAAGATGTTTTTCATTCAAGTGTTCTTTTTTCATTGTATAAATCATATTGTTATCCTCCTTGTTTTTCAAAAAAGTTATTAGAAAAGACCATGCTCTTCCATGAACGATTTACTGTAATCATATTTGTCCGGGCAGAATTCCTTAATGTCTTCCAATGTAATCCCCATATCTATAAGGTCCATGAAAAAATCAAGTTCGTCCATTTGAACTTCAGCTGCTTTTTCAAACCTTGCAGCGATCTCCTCTCCAAGGTCGATATCCGCCTTTCCTTCAATCCATACAAAATCCTCTTTGTCTTTCATGCTTAAGGCAAAAAGTGCAGTTGTTCCTCGGCTATCATTCAGCCTCACTTCTGCTTTTGGATTATATTTTTCTAACTGTTTGATCAATCTTTCTACTGTCATTATTTTTCTCCTTTGTAAATATAAGTTTTATGGTCTGTTTCCTGTAGTGTTTTGACTTTTAGATAACAAGCCAGACTTTCAAAATCTGTATACTCATAGGGACTGATCGGAGTTCCATTCCAGCTTGCAAAATACACTCTTGCATCATTTGTTGGAACAAATTTACAATCCCCTTCCCAATCATCCAGAATATCCTGAATATACTTGGAATGTATGAGATACATTTCTCCTTCTGCATTCTCCGTAACAATGACGGTTTCATCTTTGAACATCAGCGTATTAACCGTTTTTTCCATGGTCATCCTCCTTATTTTTCAGATCGGACTCCCACATCTTTTTGGTATCCTGCAGCAATCGGATCATGTTGTCCAGTGCTTCCAAATTGCAGAACCGGAGGGTGGTATACACCCTCCCGTCTAAAGATTCTGCAAATTCTTCTTTTGTAGATGTTTTTACATCTGGAGCGTCATCTTTCAGCCCCAGGATCATCACATCATAAGCTGTTCCGTTTTTTACCCGTATTCCAAGGGCAGCCTTTGTCGGTTTCCCATCTTTTTTCAATCCAAGGATCACAGGATAATTCCTATCTTTCATAAGAAGCCTCCTGTCTGCATTTTCGCATGATGTCCCAGTTATGTTCCATCATCCAGCCAACGCCTTTGGAGTGCTTTTCATCGAACCATTCCCAGATATCTTCCCGTTCAGTTCCTGCTTTCCAAAGAGCAAAGTCCTCAGAAAGAAGCATGCGTCCTTCCGGATCTTCATCGAACGGAATATCGGTCAGCATCGCCCAAAGCTTTTCGGTCTGTGCATCTGTGACCATCTGGTAAAGTTCTTCATCCATGTTCTGCATGAATGTCCGAAATGATGTGGCCTTTTTCAAGTCCTTTACATCCGGCGCACCCACATATTTCGTAAGAGGCAGGGAATCAAGGAAATTTTGGAAATTGCTTTGGAATTTAACGGGCTTTAACATGCAGCCGTATAAAGCTTCCATATCTGTTCCATTCAAATCCTTTATGGATTCGATCGATGGATTCGTCACCAGATAATCCCGTCTTGTGACATGGATTGGCGGTTTTAACATCCAGCACTCTCCGGTCAGTCCTACATCCGGAACTTCGCTTTCCCTTGGACGCCGGATTGCTTTCCAGTCCTGTTCAAGATAATAAGCGTGAATAACAACAGGAATGTTGTATTTTTGCATGATACGAATAATCTTTCCAGTACCAGGCATAGCCATTAATGCACGCTGCACGGTATCTGCGACACAGATTCTTGGCGTACAGTCATCTTCGCTTATATTTGGTCCGTTAACCCTTGATTTTGGAATCCTTGGAATCAGTGAACCTGGTTCCAGAATATCCCAGCTGCAATGGATATATTTGTCACTCATCTCGAACCCCTCCTTAATAATCAATCTGAGTAGTATAGTCAGGATCCTGCATAAGTTCTTTTGCCCTCTCCTGCACCCAGGACATGATGCTGATAGATTCCATTCGGTCTTTCGTGATCACATAGCCGATTCCGTCTACATAACGGAGCTTTTCGTGTCCGGATTCCATGACGATGATACAGTCATCATCCGGGATCATATCCTGAAGTTCAAGGATATCATCCATGTTAACATCAGAATAAGAACCGAATCCATAAGTATGGTCAGGACCGGTTAACAGCTCAATTCCAAAATTCTTTTTCTGGATCTGTTCAAAGATCTCCTGAAATTTTTCCTCGTCTGTTACATGAAAATAGTTACTTCTTACGGTTGCTTCGTAATTTGCCATAATGGTTATCCTCCTTATTTCTTACATTGCAAAACGCACGATTCCTAATCCTTCCGGGAGCTGTTTGAATTCACCCTTACCTCCATGGAAGATCTTCCGTGCTTCAATTTTTGTGTATCCGATCGCAGTCCAGTCACTGCAGAAATCATCCCAGTCTTTATAATAGGCTGTGATATTTCCGAGGTATGGATAGCGTTTCAGGTGTCTTCCGATAGAATCCCGGACAGGACCTGTGACCTTGATCCATTTCTGGAGATACTGGATACTGTCCTTTGATATCGACCTTGTAACAAAATCCTTTGTATCCTGGCAGTAAGCAACTGCCTGGTCCAAAGTCAGACGATCTTCCCAGCATTTTCCATCTGGAGTCCAGACAGAATATGCTTCTGAGAGCGAATCTGCTTTTTTGTCATATTTGATGCGTAATCGGTTGATCATCATCACATTTTTCATTACTCTTGCCCCTTTCTTGTAAATTCAAAGAAAAGTCCATGTTCATAATGTACCGTCATCCGATAGTCCTTTAGATATCTCGGATCTGGAGAACGATTTGACCACTTGATCTGATGCAGGATCGTACTCCAATAATAAAAGTGCAGACCCTTATCTCCATATTCCTGATAAGTATCATCCACAATATAGATTCCCTGATCATCGGAATATTTTTGAAAGAATTCCAGTTTTTCTACAAAAGCCGGAATATCTTCGATGATCTGTCTGGAATACAGGTTGTCAAGTCCGACGACCGCACTGAGCGCTGGGAATGTCCGATTCTCGTGTTCTGTAAGTTTTGTTGTTTTGTAAGCATATTTCTTCATAGTTATCCTCCTCTATGCAGATAGGATCTGCTCTTTTTCTTTTTGTTCAGCCTTTCCCCGGCGTTCCAATTCATTTGTTAAAGCTAGGGCCAGGTCTTTTGCATAATCACATGGATACTTTTTGTAAAAGAGATCTATCATGCCAACGGCAGTTTCCCAATAGCCCTCTGTCCGTTCACCATTTTGGTCGCCATTCAACAAGAGTTTCATAATCTTGTAATAGTCTCCGAACATATTGAAATAAAAAGATCCCTTTTCAAATGTTTCTTTTTTCATGGTCATCCTCCTTTTTTCTGGATAAGATGCCGGAAACTTTCATCTTCAAGACATTCCAGCTTTTCAAAGTAAAAGCGGAGTCCATGGAATCCCTATTCCAGTCCTCGACATCTTCCTCAGTCTCTTCCATATCCAATGGCAATTCCCAAAGCTTCCCATACCATACCGATCCTGCCATGACCGCAAGAGCAGCCAGGGAGCAGACCAGGCATTTTAGAAAACTGATGTCATTGTTCTCACAACCGCCAAAAATACCTGCAAGGAAGAGAAATGACAGGGAAAATGAAGTAAGGCTTATCCCTTGTTTGTGTGTTGTTACAAAATTTTTCACATTCATTTACTTTGCCTCCATTTCTTCTGTGAATGATTGTTCTATTAATAGAATGGGAAATGGAATAAGAAATAAAAAAAAGCCCTGAATGGGCTTGCATACTTAGAATACAAAAAGACGCCCACTAAGGCGCCTTTTTGGTTATTGAGGATAACCTACCAAAGGAAGTTACAGAAGAATGGAGTTTCTTATACATTCCTTCCTTTGATGTTTTTAAGTATAACAGAAGTACCTCTATTTTGCAAAGTTCTGGACAAAAAAGTTATGGTTCTTTCTTTGTTCTCTCGGTACAGGTCCAGCACAGCATGGTACCTTCTGGGACAGGCCTGCCACAGCAGACACAGATGTCTTCCGGTGACACGTATATCTCCGGGTTATCTGAATCCAGTTTCGGGATCCAGTTTTCTTCCGTTTTCTTAAGCATTCCTTTCGGAACGCAGTCGCTCAGTGCAGAATTATCAGCCAGTGCCATATCAATCAGATAAAAGTCGTCCCCATTCTGCATGATGTCCAGACTCCACTGTCCGTCAAGTTCCAGATCCGGAAGCAGCTTTTCTACTTCCCGGATGATCTGCTCCTTATTCGCTTCATACCTTTCCATTAAGGTCTTTTCATGTGCAGAATAAGTAATATAGTCATGGATCTGATGCGGGGAATCCTGGTCTTCTTCATGACCGAACCGCTGTTTCATTACATCGCTCCGCCAATACGGGCTGATACCGATGACCAGGTCTGTATCTGCATCTATGAATACACGGTATTCTGTATGTAATGACAATCCTTTATAAATGGTCGGGTTATGCTCCTTATCCTGAATGAATTCCCGGACGACCCATTCCACGGTAGATCCCTGCCCGTACATAGCCGGCTGATTCCTGCCGCTCAGATCATAATGTGCATAACAGACTGACTGGAACTGAATAAACAGCAGATATTCTCCCAGCGTCCGTACCTCTTCTGCCCCAGATACACGGGCATTTCGGAAATCATATTTAGAAGAGAACACACCTGTTTTAATAAAATATTCTTTATCTCGGTCAAGATGAAAAGCTTTTTCACAGAACCGATCTACAATCTCCAGAGTCGTCTTTGTCAAAGTGAAATAATCCAGTCTTGCAAGCTGCAGCATGGTGAGGGGGACTTTGATGATCGTTATATCCGGAATCTGAAAGAATGAATGTCTGGATGCTGCTTCAGTCAGCTGCGGGAACCAGTTTCCAATAGAGTTCTGATTCATCTCCAGCATGCGATACATGACCGCATCTAAATCTTGGAGTTCAAGACCCTGGCGGAACATTCCGTAAAGCTGCTGTTTTTTCTTTGGGTTCTTTTCTTTCTGATAATCAGCATAAATGCCGAGCAGAGCCGGATAAGCGTCATCTTTGATATCACGGATCATAAGATTTCCGGTCAGCTGTGGACGCAGTTCATCCGGCAATGCCATGCTTTCTTCCTTTGTAACGGGAGTACCCGGGGATAAGACATGGTATGTCCCGCTGGAGGATTTTCCATCTTTATATGTATAATATGCTGTATCCTGCAAAAGTTCTGCAACGATCCGGTCGATCAGTTCACTTACGCATGCATCTTCAACGGTAACATGCTCCTGCATATCAGATGCCTGCTTTGCATTTACAGCGAATAAATTATCGCTGACCGGTTCGTTCAGCATTTCTTTGTGATATGCTTTTTCAAAGGCTTCCAATGCTTCCGCATTTGTTCCAAGCAGTGCTGCAATTTTATCCTTATCTGAAATCG